>OGCQ01000031.1_pt1 | contig 279093 bp, 227 predicted proteins | sample 1570161 | NCBI WGS metagenome assembly OGCQ01 (sample SAMEA4384402, study PRJEB24528) | human gut metagenome
AATCGGAACTTTCTTCTCCCGTCTTGATGACCTCATCACCCTTCATCAGCGTAAGCGTCTGTGGTTTGCTAAATAAGGGTGGATAGGGCTCTCATCACGATGTCAACGTCTTTGTTTTCCAATTCGCGGATGACATGCAGATATATTTCCTGCGTTGTGTTCATGCTTGCGTGCCCAAGCCGTTTAGAGACGCTTGCAATTGAAACGCCGGCAAATAGCAAGAGTGAAGCATGGGTGTGTCTCAATCCGTGTATTGAAATCACAGGTACTCCGGCTTGTTTGCAATGCCGGGCCAGAATACCGTTGGCGGTTGAGTTGTATACCTTGCCATCCACGAAGATAGGCTTGTCACCGGGTAAGCTCTTCAACAGAACAGACAACTGCATGATGAGTTGCCAGTCAAGTTGTACTTTGCGTACCGAAGAAGCATTCTTTGTTGGAACAAAGCCACCTCCATTCTTGTAATTCCATGTCTTATTGACGGACAAAGTCTGGTGAACGAAATCAAAATCATCAGGAGTAAGCCCCAATGCTTCGGAGAAACGTAACCCGGTTTTTGCCACTAGCAGTATCAACCAGTCCCAGTTAGGTATCGGATCAAGCTTCAAATCAGCAAGGACAGCATGAAGTTCGAACTGGTTAAGATATTTCACCTTCTTCTGTCTCGGCTGTTTTCCTTTGATGATTGCTTTTCTTGTTGGGTCTCTCTGAATCAGACCTTCATCAACGGCATCGAGGATGGCTCCTTTCAGTTGGTGATGAAAATCCATTGTTGTCTGATGCTCGTGATGCTCAGCGTATCCGTTGATGAGTTTCTGATAGCTCACACGATCGAACTCGGAAAGCTTGAGATCAGGGATAAGTTTTCTCAGCCACGCCTGTGTGAGCTTGTATTTCTTCATTGTCACTTCCCGAATCGCGCCTTCCTTGTAGACGTCGACCCATTGCGAGTAGTAATCGCAGAACGACATTTCTTCGTTGATTGTGTTTATGACCACACGGGGCTCCTTTGCCGAATAGATAGACGCTTACGCTGATGAAGGGTGATGAGGTCGTCGAGAGATCGCAATGTCATCCCGATTTGCTGCTGTTCCGTTTTTGAAGGAAGCATCAATTGATAATCTGCGTATTCCTGCGCATTGACACCAGGCTGCCCGGACCGCTGCGAGGTTATGGCAACATACTTCTTGTATGCATCGGTCAAGGTTGCCTGATAGGCGAATTCGGGGTCAGCGCCTTCGCCGATTCGGGCACGGATAAGGAATCCAGCAAAGTAGACCATTCCATCGAATTGCCTGTACAGATATGTTTTTCCTACACTCGCGCCTGTGCGAGCAAAGAGCAGATCGCCCTCTTTCAGTAAATAATCTGCACTCATTGCAAGGTCAGCTAACGGCGTCGTAAGATCGCTTTTCGAGAACTCATGGGTTTCGTCATCAATGTCGGTGATACGCAGATATTTATTTTGGCCATCGTATTCTGTTGCAGCAGCGTTCAAGCCGTAATCAAATGAAGACGCAACGTCTCCCAACTTACGCTGTTCCCAAGCGGGCATCGGCACTACATGAAGCAGGGCAGACGGGATACGAGTGGCTGGCCGAACATACGCAATACATCTACCGGCAACTTGGGCACTACCATTTCCGTTGTTAGCTACACTTATCGCGATAAGTGTAGCTAACAACGATTGAAGCGACACCTTACAAGCCATGAGAGGTAGAACCGTTCCCCTTCTATTTTGAAAAACTTGAATAAGTTAGATTTTTTCAAAATAGGGATGCGTCGAAAAGACGCATAAACGCACGAAAAATGCGGGCATCCGATATGCAGTGTTCATTGAATCACTGTATATCGGATGCCCGCAATTGTTTCAGACCAATTGAAGAGCCTTAGCTCAGCATCAGCCTCACGCCTTGGCGACCTCAACGGCCAGCTCGGCGCCTTCCTTCACTTCGAAGGAGGTAGCCAGCGTCTCACGGGCGATCAGATCCTTGAACTGCTCGACCTTGGCCACATTGGCGGCCGGCACGGTCAGCACCAGGGCGATACGGTCCGCGATGTCCAGATCGGCAGCCTTACGTGCGTCCTGCACAGAACGAATTACGTCGCGGGCGTAGCCTTCAGCCAGCAGGTCGTCATCCAGCGCGGTGTCGAGGATCACGAAGCCACCGGTCGGCAGAGCGGCGGAGACCGAAGCGGCGGCCACGGTGGCGTTCTCCTCCTCCACACGGTTGATCAGCTCGTACTCGCCTTCGACCAGCGCAAGGTCGCCGGACGGCGTGGAGACCACCGGCGCACCGGACGCAGCATCGACATGCCAGTCGCCGGACTTGGAGGCCTTGATGGCGAACTGCACCTGCTTGCCGAGGCGCGGACCCGCCGCACGGGCATTCACACGCAGCTCGTGAACAATCTTCAGACCGTGGGCGGAGGCATCCTGCAGCGTCGAGAACTCGATGTTCTTGATGTTGAGCTCGGCCTTCAGCAGATCGTCGTACGCCTTGACGGCCTCCACGTTCCCGGCCACCACGGTGAGCTTGGAAAGGGGCTGGCGCACGCGGATCTTGGCGGCCTTACGCAGGGACAGGGTGCCGGAGACGACCTCACGCACCTTCTCCATCGCGTCCACCAAGGCCGGATCGTCGACCAGCACGCGGCCGAGCTCGGTATCGGCACCGGTCTTCTCGTCCACCACGAACGGCCATTCGGCCAGGTGCACGGACTCGCCACCGGTCAGGCCGCGCCACACGGACTCGGCTTCCATCGGGGCCAGCGGCGCAAGCACACGCATGAACGCTTCAAGCACGGTGTACAGCGTGTTGAACGCGGACGCATCCTCGTTCCAGAAGCGGTCACGGGTGTTGCGGATGTACCAGTTGGTGAGCACGTCGATGAAGTCGGAGACCGCATCGCAGGCGTCGGAAATCGCGAACTCGTTCAGCGACTTCTCGGCGGCCAGCACCAGGCGGCGGGTACGGGCCAGCAGGTAGCGGTCCATCTCCGGCAGACCGGCGACCTCGTCCGCGCGCAGCTGGCGGGCGTCGAATCCGGCCCCGCCGTTGGCCGCGTTGGCGTACAAGGTGAAGAAGTAGTAGGAGCTCCACACCGGCAACATGACCTGGCGCACGGTGTCGCGGATGCCATCGGCGGTGACGATCAGGTTGCCGCCGCGCAGAATCGGCGAAGACATAAGGAACCAGCGCATGGCGTCGGAACCGTACTTGTCAAACACGCCGTTCACGTCCGGATAGTTGCGCAAGTGCTTAGACATCTTCTGGCCGTCGGAGCCGAGCACGATGCCGTGGCAGATCACGTTCTTGAACGCTGGGCGGTCGAACAGGGCGGTCGCCATGACGTGCAGCAGGTAGAACCAGCCGCGGGTCTGGCCGATGTATTCCACGATATAGTCGGCCGGGAAGTGCTGCTCGAACTTCTCCTTGTTCTCGAACGGGTAGTGGAACTGCGCGAACGACATGGAACCGGACTCGAACCAGCAATCGAGCACATCGGAAATACGGTGCATGTGCGACTTGCCGGTCGGGTCGTCCGGGTTGACGCGGACCAGGTTGTCGATCCACGGACGGTGCATGTTGATGTTGCCGTCCTTGTCGCGCGGGTAGTCACCGAAGTCGGCCTTGAGCTCTTCGAGAGAACCGTAAACGTCCACACGCGGGTACTTCGGATCGTCACTCACCCACACCGGAATCGGGGAACCCCAGAAGCGGTTGCGGGAGATGGACCAGTCGCGCGCGTTGGCGAGCCACTTGCCGAACTGGCCGTCCTTGACGTTGCCAGGGATCCAGTTGATTTGCTGGTTCAATTCCAGTAGACGCGGCTTGATCTTGGTCACGGACACGAACCAGGAGGAGACCGGCTTGTAGATCAGCGGGGTGGCGCAACGCCAGCAGTGCGGGTAGGAGTGCACGTAGCTCTTCTCCTGGAAGAGGATCGCGCGGCGCTCTTCCGGAATCTCGGCGAGCGGGCCATCGCCGGCGCGCAGGTTGCGCAGGATCGGCAGGTTGGCGTCGAACACGAAATCACCCTCGTAGTCGGGGCACTGCGCGGTGAAGCGGCAGCCATCGTCGAGCACGTCGGTGCTCTTGATGCCCTTAGCGTTCAGCGTGTTCATATCGTCTTCACCATAGGGAGCCTGGTGAACCAGACCGGTACCTTCAACGGTGTCGACGTAGTCGGCGGTGAAGATCGTGTAGCCGTTCGGGCCAGGCACGTGGCCTTCGGATTCGGCCTCGTCACCCGCGAAGTACGGGAAGACCGGGTAGTAGCGGCGGCCTTCCAGCTCGGAGCCCTTGAGCTCGCGCACGACCTCGTAGTTCTCGCCGAGTTCCTTCTCATAGTGCGGCAGCAAATCCTTGCCGAGGTAGAACTTCTTGCCAGCGAACTTGCCTTCGGTCGGGCGGACCTCGACGTAGTCGATGTCGCCGCCGACCACGATGGCGAAGTTGGTGGGCACGGTCCACGGGGTGGTGGTCCAGAAGACGGCGTAGGCGTCGTCCTCATCGCGCATCTTCACGGCCACGGACACGGTGGTGTCCTGGCGGTCCTGGTACACGTCGGCGTCCATGCGCAGCTCGTGCGCACTCAACGGCGTGCGGTCCTTCGGGCAGTACGGCAGCACGCGGTAGCCCTGGTAGGCCAGGCCCTTGTCGTAGAGCTGCTTGAAGGCCCACATCACGGATTCCATGTACGGGATGTTCAGGGTCTTGTAGCCGTGCTCGAAGTCCACCCAACGGGCCTGACGATGCACGTAGTTCTGCCATTCGTTGGTGTACTTCAGCACGGAAGCGCGGCAGGCGTCGTTGAACTTGTCGATGCCCATCTTCTCGATCTGGTCGACCGAGTCGATGCCGAGTTCCTTCTGCGCCTCAAGCTCGGCGGGCAGGCCGTGGGTGTCCCAGCCGAACACGCGGTTGACCTTGCGGCCCTTCATGGTCTGGTAGCGCGGGATCACGTCCTTGGCGTAGCCGGTCAGCAGGTGGCCGTAGTGCGGCAGACCGTTCGCAAAAGGCGGGCCATCGAAGAACACGAATTCGTTCTGGCTGTGGTCGCCGGAAGGGTTACGTTCAACGGACTTCTGGAAGGTGTCGTCCTTGTCCCAGTAGTCGAGAACGGTCTCCTCCATGTCGGGGAAGCTGGGGTTCGGCGCGACGTGCGCGGTCTCGCCGCCCTCGTTCGCCTTGGGATATACGTTTTCGCTCACCGTAAATCTCCTGTTAGTACTGTGCACTGGTCCTACAGGAGCGTCATTGATGGCGATTGCCGGGCGCCGACGTGTGCCGGCTGGGTTCACGAATGTCACGTACCGAACCGTGGGGCCGATCGCGTCAATCGCCTCGCAGCCGGAACTGACTGTGTTCCGCCCGGAACAGCCCTGTCTGCCGTTCCTGCCTACGAGGACGATGACGGGCGCTGGTATGCGCTCCGCACCGCGGTACCACCTCGCTTATCGCACCGGTTGCGCCGCTCCGAACTGTTGCACTCGGAGCCGCGAGCCTGCGCGACCGCTTGTGTTCGGCTGTCTCGGGCCGATCCCGTCGGTTCTACTGGGCGATTGCCGCCGTTCTTCCGAAGACTCCCCGCTGATAACGGATCACTGCCTCACAACGGTGCATATCGTAACACGCCACGCGGTCAAATCGCCGCCCACGGCCACGGCACCGTCAGGAGCCCGATTTAGATTGGGACCGGCCACCACGGACCGAGAAAGGATTGTCGGACAATGACGTATGATTTCACGTCCATCATGAACAGGCATGGCATGGATTCGATCGCGGTCGACGGACTGGGCACCGACCCGGGATTCGCGCCGGACCCGCCACGCGAGGGTTTCGACGTCATCCCCATGTGGGTGGCGGACATGAACTTCCCGACCGTGCCCACGATCCCGCAGGCCATCATCGAACGGGCGAAGCATCCCGCCTACGGGTACTTCTCCCCCACCGACGACTATTACAGCTCCATCATCGACTGGCAGTCCACGCGCAACGGGGTCACCGGATTGACCCGGGAGGCGATCGGCTACGAGAACGGGGTCCTGGGCGGTGTGATCAGTACGCTGACCGCGTTCGCCGCCCCCGGCGACGGCGTGCTGCTGCACAGCCCAACCTACATCGGGTTCACCCGGAGCATCGAAAACAACGGCTACCGCATCGTCCACAGTCCGCTCACGCTGGACGAGCGCGGCGTATGGCGCATGGATTACGAGGATATGGACAGGAAGCTCAAGGAGCATCACATCCACGTGGCCGTGTTCTGCAGCCCTCACAATCCTTGCGGGCGCGTGTGGGAACGTTGGGAAATCGAGAAGGCCATGGAAGTGTACAAGGCCAACGATTGCGTGGTCATTTCCGACGAGATTTGGTCCGATTTGACTCTGGGGAACCACCAGCACATCCCCACCCAATCGGTCAGCGAGGACGCACGCAACAGGACCGTGGCGTTCTACGCGCCCAGCAAGACCTTCAATCTCGCCGGACTGGTGGGAAGCTACCACATCATCTACAATCCCACACTCCGGGACCGCATCGTGGCCAAAAGCTCGAAATGCCACTACAACGACATGAACGTGCTTTCCATGCACGCGCTGATCGGCGCCTACCGGCCCGAAGGCCATGAGTGGCTCGACGAACTGAAGGCGGTGCTCACCGGCAACGTCGATTACGCCTACGACTACATCACCAAGCATTTCCAAGGAGTGAGTCTGGCCAAACCGGAAGGCACCTACATGCTGCTGCTCGACTGCGAGCAGTGGTGCGAACGCCACGGCCTGAGCCTGCCCGAGTTGGAGAAACGCGGCTGGGATGTGGGCGTCGCATGGCAGGACGGCGACATGTTCCAGGCCCCCTACAGCATCCGCGTCAATCTCGCATTGCCCTTGAGCCGCGTCAAGGAGGCCATGCGCCGCCTTGACCAATACGTATTCAACGCGTAAACGGCATGCATCCGCGATTGCGGTGTCCTGGAAAGACGAATGCCGTCAACGAGGTTGGTGCCCGTTGGCGGCATTCGTCATACGTTGGCCGAACCGGGCGAAACCCAAGTTGCCAAGTTGCCGTGCGCTATGAGGTGGATGCCGCCAGCGGACGTGTACATCTGACCGCCCGATATGCCGGTGCCACCGATGCGCCGACGCTGCCGGCATTCGGATTGGAATGGACACTTCCCAAGCAGTACGAGAACCTGCGCTTCTACGGCCTTGGCCCCGAGGAGACCTATCGCGACCGTCTGCACGGTGGCAAGCTCGGCATTTTCGAGCGCACCGCGGCCGAAGACAATGCACCGTATCTGGTGCCGCAGGAGACCGGCAACCATGAAGACGTGCGTTGGGCCGAAGTGCTTGACGCCCAAGGACACGGCATGCGTATCAGTCAGGCCGGCAGCGAACATTTCGCGGCGAGCCTGTTGCCGTACAGCTCGCTCATGCTGGAAGAGGCGACCCACCAGAACGAGTTGCCGCCGGTCCGTCACACGTTCCTGCGCCTGTTGGCCGCGCAAATGGGCGTGGGCGGCGACGATTCATGGGGCGCGCCCGTCCATGAGCAGTACCAGCTGCCCGCCGATCGCGCCTACACGCTCGACGTGAATCTGGAACTGTTCTAATAGCGATAAAGAAGCTCCCTCTGACGAGGGAGCTTCTTTATCGCACAGAGGGAGCTTCTTTATCGTGCTGGTACGAAACTGTCACGCACCACTAGGGTGGTGGAGATGAAGGTATGGTGGTGCAGCGTGCGCCGACTGGAGATGGCCTCGGCAAGCATCGTAATCGCAGTATCGGCCAGCTCATTCTGGTCGATATCGTAACTGGTCAATGTCGGCGAAGTGTACTGGGCGATGGCCTGGTTATTGATACTGATCACACTGGTATCGCGAGGCACCAGCACTCCCGCAGCGGTAAACGCCTGCAGTACGCCGACTGCAATCGAGTCCGCAGCCACGATGAACGCATCCGGCATGTCATCTCGATGATCGTTAACCGCTTCCTCCCCTAGAGTGCGCCCGGTGTCCACAGTGAACGCGCCTTGCGCGTAAATCAGGCCTTCCGCATCCAGCCCCAAACGCTCGGTCCAATTGCGGAATGCGGTTAATCGGCCGTCTTCCGGATATTCGTACAAACCCATCGTGAAGCCAGTACCGCCGATATAGCCGATGCGTCGTTTGCCCGAGGACACCAACATATCCAATGCGTCCAAAATGGTTTGGCTTAAATCCGGTTGTACCGAATCGAACAGGCTGGGCGCAGGATTGATGTCGATGAATACGCCATAGGGCAATACCCGATGGAGCTTCAACAGTCTATCCGAAGAGAGTACGGACGGTCCGATGGAGATGAAGCCGTCGAAATCACCGGCGTCGGCAATCAGATCGTCGATATGGGAAAACGACGTGAGTTCCATGTGCTGGGCTCTGGCATTGTCGCCGAGCACGGACCGTAGTTCATCGAAATAGGCGTCCGCCAGTTCTTCCTCGCGGGTGGCGTTGTCGAGTACGGCCACACGGCGTGGCAATGCGATACGGCGTGATCCGGTAGCGTAGCCAAGCTGCTCGCTGACCTCGATGATGCGACGTCGCGTCTCCTCTTTGACAGACAATGTCGGGTCCCCATTGAGCAGCCGGGATACCGTGGCCTGCGAGAAGCCTGATTTCTGCGCGATTTCCTTCATCGTGACCATAGTTGAGCCTCCCCCGCCCCAATACGCAATACTACGTAGTATTTCAGTAAATATCTTTACTACATAGTGTAACTCACGTCATGCGGGTATGACGACGCATGGTTGCAGCATCGTCGACCCGCAGCGCTGTGTGCGCCTCCTCAGTCATTGACCCGCATAGCTCATCAGACACGAGAGCAGCACAGAGGAGACGTTCCGGGATGGCATTGTTCCGACGCTGAATGTTCCCGGGGAGCTCATTATCAGAGACTCGGCCGCTCCTGCGCAATGCTGACGATTGTTCACTGTTGACGATTGTTCACTGTTAGCCGCTCTTCTCCGCTCAGTCCAGCCGGTATCACATCCGTATCGCGCCCACTAGCGATATGTTCCTTATATCAGTAAGGGCTTTCTCCTATACAAGGAGAAAGCCCTTACGATGATCAGCGCATACCGATTATGAACTCGTTACTCCAGTTCCACCGCGCCGGTGTACAGCTGGTAGTACTCGCCCTTTTGCGCGATCAGCTCGTCATGCGAACCACGCTCGATGATGTTGCCGTGGTCGAGCACCATGATCACATCGGAATTGCGCACGGTGGACAGGCGGTGGGCGATGACGAAGACCGTACGGCCCTTCATCAGGTTATCCATGCCGGCCTGCACGACCTCCTCGGTACGGGTATCGATGGAGGACGTGGCCTCGTCAAGGATCAGCGCGGGCGGATCGGCCACCGCCGCGCGAGCGATGGAGATCAGCTGGCGCTGGCCCTGGGACAGGCCGGAACCGTCGCCTTCCAGCACCGTGTTGTATCCCTCGGGCAGCATACGGATGAAGCTGTCCGCATTGACCAGACGCGCGGCCTCGATGCATTCCTCATCGGTGGCGTTCAGGCGGCCGTAACGGATGTTGTCCATCACGGTGCCGGTGAACAGGTTCACGTCCTGCAGCACGATGCCCAAAGACCTGCGCAGGTCAGGCTTCTTGATGCCGGCCACGGAGATGCCGTCGTACAGGATCTGGCCGTGCTGGATGTCGTAGAACCGGTTGATGAGGTTGGTCACGGTGGTCTTGCCGGCACCGGTGGCGCCGACGAGCGCGATCTTCTGGCCGGGCTTGGCGAACCAGGTGATGTCGTGCAGCACCGGCTTGTCCGGGTTGTAGCCGAAAGTCACGTTGGTGAAACGCACGTCGCCGCGCAGCAGGGTCAGTCGGCCGTCGGGCGAGGTGATCGCCTGCTCCTTGGCCTTCATCGCCACCTCGCGGGCCGAGCCCTTGAGCTTTTCTGCGGCCTTCAGAGACCTCGTACCGTCGTCGCCGACCTCGCGCTTCCATGCCCAGTGGCCGGTCTCGTGGTCGACTTCGGTCATGGTGCGGCCATCCTCGCCAAGTTCCACGTTCACGAGCGTCACGGTGCCCTTGTCTTCCTCGATGGGTTCGTCCATCAGCTTGAAGATACGGGAGGCACCGGCGAGCGCCATCATCACCATGGTCAGCTGCTGGGAGACCTGGCCGATCGGGTTGATGAACGAGCGGGATAGGGTCAGCAGGGAGACGAGCGTGCCGAGGGTGAGCGGCTTGACGCCGGTCAGACCGATGTCGTTGACGCCGGCCAGCGAGACGGCGGCGCCGACGATGGCAAGCAGGATGTAGAGCAGGTAGCCCATGTTGCCGACGACCGGCATGGTGACGTTGCCCCAGGTGTTCGCTTCGGCGGACGCCTCGAAGAGTTCCTCGTTCTTCTCGTCGAAGGTCTTCTGGGTGGCGTCTTCATGGTTGAAGACCTTGATGACCTTCTGGCCGTTGACGGATTCCTCCACGAAGGCGTTCACGTCGCCGATCCACTGCTGCTGCTTGACAAAGTAGCGGCCGGAGCGGCTCACGATCTTGCGCACGATGAAGTAGAGCAGAACGGTGAACACGATTACGAACGCGGTGAATGGAATGGACAGCCACAGCATGGACAGCAGCGCCGCGACCGCGGAGATAATCGAGGAGAACATCTGCGGGAACGACTGCGAGATGGCCTGGCGCAGCGTATCGGTGTCGTTGGTGTAGTGGCTCATGATGTCGCCGTGCTCGTGGCTGTCGAAGTAGCGGATCGGCAGCTTCTGCTGGTGGGCGAACATGTCGTCACGAATCTTCTTGAGCGTGCCCTGCTCGACGGTGACGATCAGCCACTGCCACAGCCAGGACGCCACGATGCCGGCCACATACAGGCCCGCCATCAGGCTGATGGCCCGCAGCAGCGGGGCCCAGTCGGAGTTCGACTCCCCCACCATCGGCAGGATGTACGTGTCGATGAGCGACTGGAGGAACAGCGCGGAACCGGCCTGCGCGGCGGCACCGACCAAGATGCACACCACGATGGCGATGACACGCCACTTGTACTGGAAGATGTAGCTGAAGATGCGCTTGATGGTGCCAGGCTCGGCTTTGCCCATGGCGGGCTTGCGGTTCTTGAAACTCTGGTCGCTGCTCATCGTGCTTCTCCTTCCTTGGTATCGGCTGCATTGGCATCAGCTGCGCTGGTATCGGCCGTGGGCATGGTCACTGTCACCGTCACGGTTTCGGACGGCTCAGCGGTAGATGACTCAGCAGCCTGTTCGGCAGCGGCCAGTTCTTCGGGCTGGGCCTGGTTCTTGGTCTGGGATTCGTAGATGGAACGGTATTCATCGCAGGTGGCGAGCAGTTCGTCGTGTGTGCCGGACGCCATGATGCGGCCGGAATCCATCACCAGAATCATGTCGGATTCCTGCACGGAGGCCACGCGCTGGGCGATGATGATCTTCGTGGTGTCCGGAATCTCGTTGTGGAACGCGGAACGGATCAGCTTGTCCGTCTTGGTATCGACGGCGCTGGTCGAATCGTCGAGAATCAGAATCTTCGGCTTCTTCAGCAGCGCACGGGCGATGCACAGGCGCTGGCGCTGTCCGCCGGACACATTGGTACCGCCCTGCTCGATGTACGTGTCGTACTTATCGGGGAATTCCTGAACGAATCCATCGGCCTGCGCGAGCTGCGCAGCATGGCGAATCTCTTCATCGGTGGCGTTCGGGTTGCCCCACCTGAGGTTTTCGGCAATAGTGCCGGAGAACAGCACGTTCTTCTGCAACACCATGGCCACCTGATCGCGCAGCGCCTCGAGATCGTAGTCGCGTACATCCACGCCGCCGACCTTCAGCGAACCGGAGCTCACGTCGTACAGTCGCGGCACGAGCTGTACCAGAGACGACTTTGCCGAACCAGTACCGCCGACAATGCCGACGGTCATGCCGGAGCGGATCTTCAGGTTGATGTCGTCAAGCACGGGCTTTTCGGAACTGTCGGAGTAGCGGAAGGTGACATGGTCGAATTCGATGGAGCCGTCGGCCATGTCAGTCACCGGCTGTGCCGGGTTCTGCACCGTGCTTTCCTCCTGCAGCACCTGGCAGATACGCTCGGCAGAAGCCTGAGAAATAATCACCATGACGAAGATCATGGACAGCATCATCATGGCCATAAGGATCTGCATGGCGTAGGTGACCAGTGCGGTCAGGTCGCCGGTGGTCAGGCCCACGGCGGGGTTGTTGCCGGAGGCGACGATCTGCTGCGCGCCCATCCATGCGATGAGGATCATCGAACCGTAGATGCAGATCATCATCAGCGGGCTGTTGAAGCTCATGATGCGCTCAGCCTTGGTGAAGTCCTTGAAGATGCGCTGGGAGATGCGGCCGAACTTGGAGACCTCGAAGGATTCGCGGTTATAGGACTTGACCACGCGGATGCCCTGCAGGTTCTCGTCGACCACGTTGTTCAACGCATCGTAGGTGTGAAACACGCGCTCGAACACCGGATGCACGAGCACGGCCAGACCGCACAGGCCGATGGCCAGAATCGGGATGCAGGCCAGGAACACCATGGAAATCGACGGGGAGATACGGAACGAGAACAGCCAGGATACGACCACCATAATCGGGGCACGCACGCCCAGACGAATGATCATCATGTAGGCGTTCTGCAGGTTCGTCACGTCGGTGGTCAGTCGGGTCACGATCGAACCGGTGGAGAACCGGTCAATATTGGTGAAGCTGAAGCCCTGCACCTTCTCGAACTGGTCCTTGCGCAGGTTCTTGGCGAAGCCCGCGCCGGCCACGGCCGCGTACTTTCCGGACAGGAAGCCGGCACCCAGCGAAACCATCGAGCACACCAGCAGAATCACGCCGAACTTGACGGTGGCCGGCATGCTGCCACCGGTGATACCCTCATCGATCAGCGAAGCCATGATGGTCGGGATCAGGATCTCCAGGATGCCTTCGACCGTCACGAACACCGGAGCCAGGATGCTGGCTTTCTTGTATTCACGAATCGACTGGCCCAACGTGCGCAGTACATGTTTGGGCTTGTCCGGTTCGACGGCTTTGCGCGCCTGCGCGATTGCCTCTGCGGTATCGCTCATTCGTTCTCCTCCTTCGTGTTAGCAACCTCTGCTCCGTCTTGATCGGGAGCCATCACCACAGGTGACTGAGGGAGTGTTTGATGTTCAAATTCGCGTTGTGCGCGCTCGATGTTCGCACGCATGCGTGCGACGTAGTCGCGCAGAGCGGCCTTCTCTCCATCGGAGAAGCCGCCGACCAGCAACCGTTCGACCCGATCGCCGTTCGCCTTGAGATCGGCGACGATCGCGTCCGCCTTGTCGGTCAGGACGATGCGCTTGCAGCGCGCGTCATGCTCCACCGATTCACGGGCGATCAGGCCCTTCTTCTCCATCAGGGCCAGCACACGCGAGGCGGTGGACCGGGTGATGCAGAATTTCTGTTCGATGGTGTGCTGGTATATCTCACGGCCGCGGTTACGCGCCAAGAACATGATGATATGCGCGTTGCCGCCGGTGGTTTCCCTGGCGGTTTGCGGCATGCTCTCGCCCAAATAGCGGTCGACGGCTTTGGTTACCGCGCGCATTTCGATGCTGAGAATATGCTGATCCATTGTCCTCCGTACCATGCGGGGGCCGTGTGCGTTTGTACCTTCACCCCACATTGTTGTATACGCAACAATTCATGATAAAGAGACCTATATACAACAGTTGCACATACAACAATCGGCGTGTTGTAGTATCTCCAAACAACTGTTGAGCCTAAACAAAGCTGGCTCCCCTCAGGAGAGGGAAGCCAGCTGTATTACGCCGTGCGATTGCCTCGCTTCAGCCCTTACTTCGCGAGCTTGGCGTACTCGTCAACCATGAACTGGGCGATCTTCTTGCCGCCTTCGCCCAGCAGGGTGGGCAGCGAGTTGATCGGCATGGGGTTGAGGAACATGCGCATCATGGCGTTGTCGGGCAGCTTCGTCAGCTCGCCGGCCTCGCCGGCGGCGGCCACGGCGGCCACGATCTTGGCGCCGAACGGATCGGCCTCCCACTCGCCGTAGGTGGACCATTCGGTGAGCGGCTGGGTCTTGCCGTCGCCATCGAGGGCCACGGCAACGGTGTCGGCAATGTCGCGGGAGCTCACGCCCACTTCGATGGCATATTCGCCGGCCTCCACGTGCCAGTCGTTGTATTTTTCGGACCAGTAGGCGAACGCGCGCTCGTCGAGGTCGATGGTCACGGTCTTGGATTCGCCGGCCTTGAGGAACACCTTGGTGAAGCCCTTGAGCTCGTGCTTCGGGCGGGCCACGTCGGCCTTGCCCGGAGCCACGTACACCTGCACGGTTTCGGCGGCATCCACATCGGAGGTGTTGGTCACGGTGGCGGTCACGGTGGCGGTGTTCGCGCCGGTCTTGGCGGCGGCGACGTCATCGATCTCGAATGTGGCGTAGCTCAGGCCGTAGCCGAACGGGTAGTCCACAACCTTGCCGTAGGTGTCGTAGTAGCGATAGCCGACGAACACGCCCTCGCCGTAGTCGACGTGGCCTTCCTCGCCCGGCCAGTTCAGCGTGCTCGGGTCATCGCTGATGTCCAGCGGAATCGACTGGGCGAGCTTGCCGGACGGGCTGACCTGGCCGAAGATCACATCGGCGAGCGCAGGGCCGCCGGCCTGGCCGAGCAGACAGGATTCGAGAATGCCCTTGGCGTTCTTGGCCCACGGGGCCACGGAGACGACGGAGCCGTTGGACAGCACGACCACGACGTTCTGGTTCGCGGCGGCGACCTGTTCGAGTAGGGCGATCTGCTTGGCGGGCATGTCGAGGGTGTCGCGATCGAAGCCCTCGATTCAAAGCATCCGGCGCACGACTATTTCGCGGACCGCGAGCGCCGCAGCGTGACGAACGCGCTCAACATCAACTGGTCAGTACCCGACGGCGCGAACGTGGAGCACGTGCTTCAGGCGGGCCTGTCGATGATGGACGGCATTCAGCTGCGCTGGCTGCGCTCTCCCGGTCGCGATCTCAACGCCATGTGGGTCGACTGCGAGGATGTGCTGTTCCCCTCCCCCTTATGGGACGGATACCGCTGACCCTTCCGTAAATCGCGCGTCTCGCACATCACCTCCGCCACCGCGTCATCAATCACCGTCATCCCGAACCATCACCCCATCCATCCCGCATGCCAGACATGCCGCAGATCCCAAGGGTCGAGGCGCGTGTCGTCCATCACGGCGGCGTCCCCGTCACCCATACCGGGCGCGGGAGGCGCGAGACGGTCAAACTCGCCGCGACCGCCGCGCAGTCGATAGCTCCAGTAGACCTGACCGGCGGAGACGTTCCACGCGTCGAGCTGCATGGCGGCGACGCGGAGGTAGACGGCGCGGCGGCGCGCGGCGGGCGACGGGACGCCGTCCCCGGCGTCGCCCGCGCGCGAACCGACGTCACCGGATGCGCCGTCTCCAACATCCGCACCGCCGTCACCGAACGCACCATATCCGTCGAACGCACCACCAGACGCATCAACGGACGCGACCTCACCTTGCGCCCCGCACTCCCCCATGCGCGCCGCAAGCCCGTTCGCCACGCACCACTCCCCCACCATGACCGGCGTAAAGCGCGCGGCACGGCGGATGCGGCGCGCGCCCCACGCCGCGAACAGCCGGTACCAGCGCATAAGCCATGCGTCCGGCAGTATGCGGAACAGCACCTCGGGCCGTTCCGACATGACGAGATACGCGTGCGTGTCGATGATGACGCCGCGCATGCCCTCACGTACGAACCAGCCGCGCCAGCGGTTCAGGCGGAATCCGTCATGGAACACGATGACCGGCCCGTCGCCCAGCACCGGGCGCAGCCATCGGTATGCCGCCCGATAGAACCGTTTGAGGAAGCGCATCGGAACGTGGCCGCTCCCCCGCGCCTCCCCCGGATCCTTCGCCCGGGAGCTCGACGGCGACATGAGATAAGTGAGACGGTCGACCGGCTCGTTGAGCACTTCGATGCCGTACAACGCAGGGCGGTCGCGGTAACGTCGCGCGAGACGCTCGAGCACGTCCAGTGCGAACGCAACCTGCCGCGGCGTCGTATGCCAGCGGACCACGCCGGTCAGGCCGCCATTGTCGAACCCGTTCTGCGACCCGGGCACGGTGTGCAGGTCGATGAGCACCTTAAGCCCGGCCCTCTCCGCCCAGTCGAACGCACGGTCGAGGTATTCGACGCATCCGGGATGCCCGGGCACGTCACCGAAGATGAAAAACGGCACGGGGATGCGCACAAGGTTCAGCCCGTGCGCGGAGATGGCGCGGAAGTCGTCCTCGGTGATGTACGTGTCGCGGTGACGGCGCAGCAGGCGCTCCAGTTCGGCCGGGTCCGTGGACCGGTGCAGCCAGATCTCGTCCTCCTCGCCGCTCGCACGGAACAGGCCGGGCGTCATCCACCGTTCCAATACCAGCCAGCCGCCGAGGTTCACTCCGTTGATTCGCCCATCGTCTTCCGGCATGGCCCTCTCATCAGTATTCCGCATCATTGCTCCGTTCCGCACAAACGACACCGCCCGCTCCAGCATACGACCGGAGCGGGCGGAAACATATGAGGCCCACACGAAACCGATTCACACGGGACCGGCTCACGCGAGAGCATCTCACGCAGAGCAGATTCACGCGACGGTGAAGGTGGTGCGCTTGAGGTCGTCGCGGCGCGACGAGTGGCCGATGAGCAGCTCGAACTCGCCGGGTTCGACGATGCGGTTCGCATCGGCGTCGGCGATGGTGCAGTCGCAGACCGGAATGTCGAACACGACGGTCGCGGTCTCGCCCGGTTCGAGCGTGACGCGGCGGAACGCCTTGAGTTCGCGGTCGGCCCAGCTGTATGAGGTGACGACGTCGCCCACGTACGCCTGCACGACCTCGGTGCCCGCGCGGCGCCCCGTGTTGGTGAGGGCGATCTCGGCGTGCACGGTGTCGGTCTGCGCGAACGTGCCGTCCGCGTTCGAGGCCCCGCCGACGATCGTCGGCTCACCGTACGCGAACGTCGTGTAGCCTTCGCCCTCGCCGAACGCGAACGCCGGGTCCTGCGTAAGGTCGGCGTAGCGGTTGCCGTGCTGGCCGCGGATCTGGTTGTAGTAGACCGGCAGCTGGCCCGCGTGGCACGGGAAGGTGATCGGGAGCCTGCCGGACGGGTTCACCTCGCCGAGGATGATCTCGGCGATGGCCTGTCCGCCCTCCATGCCCGGGTTCGGCGCCCACAGGATGGATCCGGCGCCGGACTTCGGATCGTTGCAACGGCCGGCGAGCACGCCGGAATCGCCCACGATGGAACGCGGCAGCACCTGTGGCTTGGAGCTCACCAGCACGGTGACCATCGGCTTGCCGGTCTCGCGGGAGACGTCGGCGAGTGCGTCGAGCAGCGCGTTCTGGCCGCCGAGCAGTTCAAGCGTGGCGGTGGAACAGGTCTCGCCGACCAGCTGCACCACATCGCCCACGACGGCGACGATGAGGTCGGCCTCGCGCGCGGCGGCGACGGCCTCGTCGAGCAGGGCCCGGTCAACGGGCGCGCTCACTCCGATCTTCGGGCGCGGCTGGCCGTCCGGGTAGAACTCACCCTCCGGGTCGGGCACGAGGTCGATGACGTTGGCACCGCGGGCGTAGGTAACCTCGCATCCGTCGCCGGCGAGCGCACGGAAGCCGTCGAGCACGGTGGTGATCATGCCGCGCGGATGACCGTCGGGCATCCAGCCGACTTGGCCGGAGCTGCCGGCCCAGTCGCCGAGCTGGTTCTGGGCGTCGTCGGCGAGCGGGCCGACCACGGCGATGCGCTTGCGCGCGGGCGCGTCACCGGAGCCGGGGATCGCTTCGGCCGGCGCCGCGTCGAACGGCAGTCCGCCGTCGTTGCGCAGCAGGGCAACGGCCTCGCGAGCGAGCTCGAGGTTCACGCGGCGGTGATCCTCGGAGCCGATGACGGCCTTGATGCGCTTCTCGTCCGGCAGACGCGGGTCCTCGAACAGGCCGAGGCGGAACTTGAGCGCAAGGATGCGCGCGACAGCCTCGTCGATGAGCGACTCGTCGAGCAGACCGGTGTGCACGGCCTCGATGGCGCCGTCGTAGAACCCCGGCGTGGTCATGACCAGATCGTTGCCGGCCTTGACCGCGTCGGCGGCGGCGTGCACGTAGTCGGGCTTGACCTTCTGCTCCCATACGGAACGGCCCACGTTGTCCCAGTCGGTGATGAGGGTGCCGTTGTACTTCCATGCGCCGCGCAGCTTGTCGGTGAGCAGCCACTTGTTGAACGTGACCGGTACGCCTTCGATGGACTCGTAGCCGAGCATGAACGTGCCGCAGCCCTCCTTGGCGATGCGTTCGAACGGCGGCAGGAACCAGGATTCAAGCTTGCGGTGGCTCAGGTCCGCTTCGGAGGCGTCACGGCCGCCCTGGGTCTCGGAGTATCCGGCGAAGTGCTTGGCGCAGGCGAGGATCGCGTCCTTCGGCAGCGTCTCGCCGGCCTGGGCACCGCCCTGATAGCCCTTGACCATGGCGGAGGCCATCTCACCGATGAGCATGGGGTCCTCGCCGAAGGTCTCGTCCACGCGACCCCAGCGGGTGTCGCGCGCGATGCACAGCACCGGGGAGAACGTCCAGTGCACGCCGGTCGAGGAGACTTCTTCGGCGGTGGCACGGCCGGCCGCTTCGACGGCCTTCGGGTCCCAGCTCAACGCCATGCCGAGCTGGGAGGGGAAGATCGTGGCGCCGGGCCAGAAGGAGTAGCCGTGGATGCAGTCGTCGCCGATGACGAGTGGGATGCCGAGACGGGTCTTGGTGTTCACGGTTTCGACGGCGCGCGGCAGGTCCTCGGGGCTGGTGTGCAGGATGGAGCCGACGTGCTTGTTCACGATGAGCTCGTCGAGGTCGCCACCGCGGGCGTCGAGCTGCATCATCTGGCCGACCTTCTCTTCGAGGGTCATGCGGGAGAGCAGGTCGGCGATGCGCTCGGAGGCGGGCAGGTCGGGGTTCTTGTAGGGCAGCGTTTCGACTGTGGTTTCCGGTGTGGTCGCGGTCATGGTTGTGTTCGCCTTTCTGGGTTCCGTGCGGTCACTCGATGACGAAGGTGTTGAAGGAGCGCGGGGCGAGCGTGGCCTTGAAGCCACGGGAGGCGTCGGCCGGGTCGGCGAACTCGAACGGGCGTTCGTCCTCCAGCGCGTTCTGGGTCACGACCACGATGGTGCCGTCCGGGTTGCGGAAGGCGATGGCCATGGAGTTGAAGTGGCTGGTGGTGCCGAGCACCTTCGCGCCGGGGCGCACGTACTTGGAGAAGTGGCGCATCACGTAGTATTCGGGGTTGTGGCGCACCTCGTGCGTGTCGGCGGTGATGGTGAACAGGGAGTTCTGGCGCGACCCCGGCCAGCCGACCACCGACCGGGGTTTTCGTAATCCTAGACCAAACACACCCGGCACCTGGCAGGCCGCGGCCGGTACGACAAGGGCCAGAACGCCCGCCAGGACGCTCCGGCCCGAATCACGGCCGGCATGGAACCCGGTCAGCGCTGGAACACGTCGGGGTGCTTCGGATCTCCGGGAATATCGTCGAGCAGGCCCTCGAGGCCGAGGAACTCACGCCAGAAGTCGAGCGGCTGGCCATACGGGTTGGATTCGCGGCCGTGCGCCTGGATGTTCGCCTTGGCTTCGAACACGTCTTCCTCGGTGAGCCCGTCGAAGTAGCTTTCGAGACGGATGCGGTTGGACGGCACGTAGTACAGGGACGCGATGATCTCGGTGAGCCGTTCGACGCGTTCGATCGGCAGCGAATCCCAGTGGCGGAACTCGATGAAGTTCTTGAGACGCACGTCGTTGAAATGCGTGGAGATGATGTGGTTGATTTCGTACGCGTTGAGCTCGCGGTCCGGGTAGACCTCGCCAGCGTTCTCACGGAAGGCGGCGCGATGCAGCTCCTTGCGGCTCAGCCCCGATTCCACCGCTTCGGGCGTGTGCGTCAGGTCGGCGAACATCAGCGGCGTGGACAGCACGTCACGCGCGTAGTCCTCCCAGCCGAAACGCTGGTCGAACAGGCCGGGGGTCACGTTGGTGCGCTGGAAGTCGAGGTAGTCCCACATGCGCTGGCGCAGCAGCGGATACGGGTTGAGACGGCCCTCGAAGTAGGGGGTGTTGCGGAAGAACCATGCGAGAATCGGCCCGATGGCGGTGCCGACGCGCATCTTATCGATCGAATCCTTCTCGTCGACATAGTCGATGCTCACCTGGGTGGAGGCGGAGCAGCGCATCATGCACGGACCGAACTGGCCGACGCGGCCAAGGAAGTCGGTCATCGCGTCATAGCGGCCTTTCGGATTGACCGGCACGTCGACGAAACTCGACTTCGGCTGGTATCCGTAGTTGACGAAACGGAAGCCCAGCTCCTCGAGGATCGGGTCCGCCTCACACCGGAAGTCGGCGTACAGGCCGTTGAGGTCGCCCGGCTCATGAAGCACGCCGATGGAAGCCTCCACCTGGCCGCCCGGTTCGAGCGACACCGCAACGCCTTCGCGCGCGAGTCCGACCAGATGGCCGTTCTCCCAGTATTCCTTGCTTTCGTCATAATACGGAGCGAGCCGTTTGAGGAACGCTTCGATGCCGTTCGGCTCGTAGTAGCTTACGGCCGTGTCGTCGGCGTCATGCACCGGCAGATGCTCAATCTCGACACCTAAACCACCGGTGCCGCGCTTGGAGCGCCCCGCCTCGAAGAACTTCAGAAGGCTCTCGACATGCTTCGGGTTCGGCTCGGCGAGCAGGTGCGCATAGCTGATTCTGGGAGTGACCATGAACGGTATCGTAGGCGAGTCGCGCGACGCGCGTCGCCGCGCGCCCGCGAATCGGCTATATCTTTTTCCGATAACCGGCACGTCGCCGGACATCCGCCATATCACGCCGCAACGCCGCACCGCGCCGTCGCACCACACCGCGCCGCCACGCCCCCATCACCGCACGCCACGCCTCCGCAACGCCGCGCCACACCGTACGGCTTTGCCGTTATGCGCGATGTCGGATACACTCATTGATTTGTAAACCTTGTTTACAGAAACGTCCGGCAGAGAGGCCGGACCACACCATCAACCCACCATCAACCCACGGCGAACAGCCGGAATAAAAGAAAAACAACAGAAAACAACAGAACACGGAAAACAGCAACAACCCATACAAAACACCGGCAACCATAAGCACGTCGGAAGCACACCGGAACGCACACCGAAGCGCACCGGCGACCGCTCCGGTTCCACACCGAAACCACGCCGAAGGCCATACCGGAAACGGACCGAGGACATATCGGACACGCCCGGCACCCCACCGGCACGCCGGTGCGCCACAATCGAAAGGAAGGAAAGCGGCATGACATCCCGTCAGGGCAGACAAGCCATAGCCGCGACGGCCGCAATGGGCGTGGCCGTCGCGCTGGCGTTGCCGACCGCTGCGTTCGCGCAGTCAGCAACGCAAGGAAAGGAGACCGCTACGACCACGTCATCAGGCACCACCTACTACGTGTCGTCGGCACACGGCGACGACGCCAACGCGGGCACCAGCGAAAACGCGCCCTGGAAGTCCCTGACCAAGGTCAACGACATCGCCTCGGACCTCGGTCCGGGCGATTCGGTGCTGCTGGAATACGGCTCCGAATTCAACGACCAGTACCTGCACATCAAGGACACCGCCGGCAACGCCGACGCGCCGATCACGATCTCCGCCTACGGCGACGCCGACGAAGGCAAGCCGGTCATCGCGTCGAACGGCGTCAAAGGCAGCCAGTGGGAGCAGGACTACCGTGCCAACGTCGGCAACCACAAGAACAAGGGCACCGTCTCAACCACGCTGCTACTCAAGGACGTGTCGTACATCACCGTCTCCAACCTGGAGATCACCAACGACGACGCGGACGTCTACGATCCGATCGACACGTGGAAGTGGACCGACACCCCTGATTCCGACGGCACAAAACTCGACCGCAGCGCCTCGCGCATGGACCGCACCGGCGTGGCCGGCATCGCCGAGAACGGCGCGACGATGAGCAACGTGACGCTCGACAACCTTTACATCCACGACGTGGACGGCAACATCTACAACAAGCACATGGCCAACGGCGGCATCTACTTCATGGCCCACTACCCCATGGAGAACACGAGCGCCGAAACCGACGTCTGGCTCAGGGAGCACGTCTCACGCTTCGACCACGTCACCATCAGAAACAGCACCGTCAAGGACGTGGATCGTTGGGGCATCGCCGTCGGCTACACCGCCTACCTCAACTACATCGACGCGAACTACGGCGACGGCTCCATCGACGACGCCCTCATCGCGAAGTACGGTTCCACCAACGTGCGCATCGAGAACAACTACGTCAAGGGCGCCGGCGGCGACGCCATCACCCTGATGTACTGCGACCGCCCGGTCATCGAACACAATGTGGGCGACAGCGTCTCGAAGCACATCAACACGCAGGACTACACGCAGCCCGGCTCCTACGGCGGACGCGTGGCGGCCGGCATCTGGCCGTGGCGTTGCAAGGATCCAGTGTTCCAGTACAACGAGATGTACAACAACCTCAACGCCGAGCACGGCAACGGCGACGGCCAGGCGTGGGACGCCGACTACGGCGACGGCACGCTGTACCAGTACAACTACTCGTACGGCAACAGCTTCGCCTCGCTGATGATCTGCAACTGGTACGCGGTTAACACCACGTTCCGATACAATATCTCGCAGAACGACCGTCAGGGCGTGTTCGACCTGCCGTCGAACGGCCCCGGCAACCACATCTACAACAACACCGTCTACGTGGACGCCGACAGCCAGGTGCTGACTAAGCGTTCCAACTCGCAGTCCCTGTTCGAGAACAACATCTTCATCAACGCGACCAACACGAAGAAGACGGAGACCTGGAACCGCGGCAGCCAGAACGGCGGCCAGACGTACGACAACAACATGTACGTCAACTACGCGAACAAGCCCACCTCCGACGCCAACGCCATCGAGGCCGACGACGTGTCCGCAGTGCTTGCGGGCGCCGGTTCGGCTCCGACATCCGCCCTCAAGAGCGGCGCCGAGCATGCGCGCACCGGCGAGAAAGCCGCGTTCGACGGCTACCGTCCGGTCGCGGGCTCGAAGGCGATCAACGCCGGCAAGGTCGTCTCCGACCTCAACGACTACGCGGTGGAGAACGACTTCCTCGGCAACGCAGTCAAGGGCAGGCCCGATCTGGGCGCCGTGGAAAGCGACGTGGTGTCCGTCACGATGGCCTCCTCCAAGTACGAGACCGGAACCGAAACCGATTCCGGGACCGGTGACAAGACCAAGGTCATCCACGTGACCTTCACCGACAAGAACCCGGTGACCGTCAAGGAACTGCTCTCCAACGTGTCCGCCGACAAGGGCGTGGACAAGGCCGTGTACCGAGTCGCCGACGCCAAGTCCGGCAAGTCCGCCGACGCCAGGTCCGCCGAGTCCGAACCGAACATGCTCGACCGCCTGCTCTCCCTGCTCCCAGGCTCCGACCGGAACGCCAAGGACGACGAGACGAAGCTCGCCGACTCCGAACCGGTCCGCGATGGCGACATCCTGCGCTTCTCCGCCGAAGGCACGGACGAGACCGACGAGTACACGATCCGCCAGCGCATCACGTGGGATTGGGTCGCGGACTACGATCAAGGCGTCGCCGACTTCGACTGGAAGGCGCAGCGCCGCACGTCCGCCGGCGGCGAGTGGACCACCATCTCCGCATACGACGGCTCGTGGCCGAACACCGTGTACGACCAGTACTACGGTGTCGGCGTCAACGGCACCCTCGCCGAACTCTCCGGCGACCGCAAGCAGACGCACGGCCTGCTGATCGACAAGCCCGGCGACGGCCTGCCCACGGCCATGGCGTGGAAGGCGCCGGAGTCCGGCACCGTCATGCTGTCGCTCAAGACGTTCGCCGACAAGATCGCTGAACCGTACCTGCGTCAGAACGCGGACAACGCCGGCAAGAAGGTCACATTGTCGCTGATGCGCAACGACGAGACGCTCTGTTCGGCCGACGACCTGTCCGTCTATCAGAAGTCCTCCGAACAGTTCGCGCAGTGCCTCGCCGAGCACGGTTCGATCGACGTGCAGGAAGGCGACTGGATCCGCATCGTCGCCGACGCCGAGACCGGAGTCAAGGCGCCGTCGCTGCACATCAGCCCGGTCATCACATATGAGGACAAGGCGCCCGCCGCGCCGAAGCAGAACGTGCGCTACGACGTCTCGTACGCCGCGACGGACGCCGTCGTCGGCACGCAGTCGGCCGTCGCCGCCGCGTTCACCGCGGACGGCGGCGAGGCCGACGCGCCGGACGGCGTCGCGTTCGCCTTCAAGGACGGCGGCGATGAGGGCGAGGCCTCGCCCGTCATCGACGCGTCCACCGGCGCCGTCACCTTCACGCCCGCCGCCGGACAGTACGGCGCGACCGTCACCCGCACCGTCGTCGTCACGTACGCGGACGGTTCGAGCGACGAGACGACCGTCACGTTCCGTGTCGCGCAATCGCACGCGCAGCGTCTCAACGTGCTGTACCCGACCGTGCGCGGCGACGCCGGCACGGACCTGAAGCGCACGCCGAAGTTCACGCTGAAGGCGGACGGCGCGGCCGCGTCTGTGCCGGAAGGCACGACGTTCGCGCTCGGCGCGAACGCGCCGGCCGGCGCGAGTGTCGACATGGCGAACGGCACGGTCACGCTGAACAGCAGGGTCGGCGGCACCGTCACCGTGCCCGTCACGGTGACGTTCGCCGACGACGGCGCCAGCGTCTCCTCCACCGCCCGCTTCGAGGTGACCGCGCCCGCCGCGCTCGGCTCGTCCGAGTTGGAGACCGCGACTGTCGACGGTGTGAACGTCGTCTACGCGCCGTTCTCCGCCGACAGTCCGATGACCGTCGCGCAGCTGCTCGCCAAGGTGACGGCCGAACCGTCCGGCGCCGATAAGGGCGTGTACCGTGACGGCGTGCGGTTGGAGGCCGGCGCAGAACTCGCCGAGAACGACGTGCTCCGCTTCTCCGCGAAAGGTTCCACCGTGTCCGACGACTACGTGGTGAAGTCGAAGACCACGTGGGATTGGGTGAACGACTTCCAGGTGCGCGTGCAGGGTCCGATCTGGTACGGGCAGCGTCAGACCGAGGCCGACGGCGTGTGGTCGGATATCGCCGACTTCGACGCGACGTATCCGAACTGGATGTACGAGACCTACTACGGTCCGGGCGTGGACTACGCGAACCACAGCCTGCCCACCGACCGCTCCGCCATCCATGGCCTGATCAGCGATTCGCCCGCGTCCGCTGGTGGCTCCGCCATGGCGTGGAAGGCGCCGAAGGCCGGCACGGTGAAGGTGTCCATCCGCGAGGACGAGCCGTACCTGCGCCAGGACGGCAGCAACGGCAAGGCGTTGACGCTTCGTCTCATGCACGACGACAAGGTGGTGTGCTTCGCCGACCTGACCGTCTCCAAGCAGCGTTCCGAGGAGTTCGCCAACTGCGTCGCCGACAAGGGCGAGATCGCGGTCGAGGCGGGCGATTGGATCCGCGTCACCGCGACGTCCGCGTCCGGCATGAACAAGCCGTCCGCGCACATCTCCCCGGTCATCGCCTACATGGCCGCCTCCACGCCGGGCCCCGAACCCGTTCCGGTGGACAAGTCCACGCTGAAGGCCACGGTCGAGGAGGCTCTGGGATTGGCCGAGTCGGACTACACGGATGAGTCGTGGGCCGCGCTCGTCGCCGCGCGCGACGCCGCGCAGACCGTGCTGGACGACGATGCCGCCACCGCCGAACAGGTCGAGACCGCGCAGAACGCACTGCGTGACGCCATCGACGGATTGGAGAAGAAGCCGGTCGATCCGGACCCGAACCCGAAACCGGATCCGAACCCCGATCCCGATCCGACGCCCGACCCGGACCCCGACCCCGGCCCCGACACCAAGCCGGGTGACGGTTCCGGCAACGGTTCCGGCACGGGCAACGGTTCCGGCACGGGCAACGGTTCCGGTTCCGGCAACGGTTCCACCGGTTCCGGCAGCGACGGCGCGACCACCGGCGGCAAGCTGACCGCCACCGGCGCCGACGTGGCCGGCGCGGCCGCGATGGTCGCGCTGACCGCGGCCGCCGGCATCGGACTGGCCGCCGCGGCCCGTCGCCGCAGGTGACCGATGCCACGTAGGCACCGGTTCGCCGCCGCCATCGCCGCAGTCGCGGTGGCGGCGGTCCTGCTCGTCACATTGACCGTCGCCGTCGTCACGCACGGCGACGGCGCCTTCGCGCCCGCAGGCACGCCTGCGGGCGCGGGCGCATCCGCCGGCATCGGCTCCGATACCGGCTCCAATGCAAGCGAGGATTCCGACATGTTCCCCACCATCGTCTTCGGCGACACCGTCATCGAACGCAAGGAGTACGTCGCGGCGCTCAAGGCGCAACACGGCGCGGCGCGGCTGTACTTTCGGCAGACGTACGGCGTCGACCCGGCCGAGGACGGCTGGGATAAGGCGCACGACGGCGAGGTCCCGTGCCGTTGGCTCGCGAGCCGTGCCATCGACGAACTGCGACGTCGGCACGCCGCGTACCTCATCGGCGTGGATCTCGGGCAGGTGGCCGACGACTCCTATGCGAGCATCGTCGCGCGCATGGAGGCCGTGAACAGCGGCAACGCGGAACTGAAATCGGACGGCGGCATCGTCTACGGCCGTACCGGCTTCGACATCGACAGCTACCTGAGCTACGAACTGTCCGCGTTGAAGAACGCCTATACGGGCGACGAGTCGAACCCCGGCATGAGCCTGTCCGACGACGAGGTGCGACGCTACTACGACGAGCACGACTGGACAAAGGACGGCGTCGACGGGAAGGCTCCGCTGGACGAGGTGCGCGGCAACGTGAAGGCGCAGATGCGGTCGGAACGTTACGACGAGCTCGTGAGCCAGCGCGCCGAAGCGATCGACGTGACCGACCTGCCATGGGACGCGCTGTACCGGTTCACGGCAGGCAGGCTCGGGTAGGACGGGTGTGACCGGTGCCGGCCGAAAAGCACCAGAACGAATAAGGCGGGTGTCCCGTTCCATACGGAATGGGACACCCGCCTTGTCGTAGGCCGCAGACCGGTTTGCCCGGTCTGCGCCGGTCTGGTGCCGACCGGGCGTCGGTTGGACGTCGGTTTGAGGTCAGTCGGCGGCAGTGAAGCCCTGCGGCTCGTCGCCGTCGGCGAACTTCGCCTTGTGCGCCTTCTTCGCGGCCGCGATCATCAGCTTGATGCGGTTGAGCTGGTTCGCCTCGGAGGCGCCCGGATCGTAGTCGATGGACACGATGTTGGCCTCCGGGTGCAGGCGGCGGATCTTGCCGAACATGCCGCGGCCGGTCACATGGTTCGGCAGGCAGGCGAACGGCTGCGCGCAGATCACGTTCGGGCATCCCTGTTCGATAAGCTCGAGGATCTCGGCGGTGAGCAGCCAGCCTTCGCCGGCCTGCACGCCGATCGACGTGACCTCGGCAGCCTTCTCGACGAGTTCGGGCATCGGATCGTCTTGCTTGAACTTGCCGTGAGAGGTGGCGATGGCCGCCTTGATCGGCGCGTTGTAGCGGTCGAGGCTCCAACGCATGAGCGCGTACAACGTCTTGTTGCCGCCGGTGCCGAGATACTTCTCGTTCCAGTCGGTGATGTACGGGCGCGTGGTCATGAACTCCATGATGCCGGGCACCACGGCCTCGCAATCCTGCGATTCGATGACGTCGACGACATGGTTGTTCGCATCCGGCTGGTATTTGACGAGGATCTCGCCGACCACGCCGACGCGCACCTTGCGCGGCACGTCCTTCAACGGCAGAGCGTCGAAGCTCTTCACGATCTCTCGGGCGAGCACGGGGTACGGCAGGTAGCGGCGCTTGAGCCACGGGGTCTTCGCGGCCGTCTTCGAGAAGCCGTGGTGTTCGAGCGCCTCGCGCACGATCACGTCCCACTGCTCGTACAGGCGGTTCGCCGCGCCCTTCTCCACCTCGTACGGGCGCACGCGGTACAGGCACTTCATGAGCAGGTCGCCGAGGATCAGCGCCTTGACGGTGCGGTGCAGCAGCGCGGGCGTCACCTTGAAGCCCGGATTGTCCTCCAGGCCCTGCGTGGAGATCGCGATGACCGGGATCTGCGGGTAACCCGCGTCGATCAGGGCCTTGCGGATCAGGCCGAAGTAGTTGGTGGCTCGGCACATGCCGCCGGTCTGCGTAATCGCGAGACACACCTTGTCTGGATCGTATTTGCCTTCGAGAATCGCGTCGATGAGCTGTCCGATGACCATGATGGCCGGATAGCAGGCGTCGTTGTTCACGTATTTGAGGCCAGTCTCCACGTCTTCGCGCGAGGCGTGCTTGAGGATGTCGAACTTGTAGCCGCCGGAGCGGATCACCGATTCGACGAGGGAGAAGTGGATCGGGCTCATCTGCGGGGCGACGATCGTGTAGTCCTTCTTCATGTCCTTGACGAACTTCTCACGGTGCGCGTAACGGGACATGGTCGCGTTGTTGTGGCCGGACTTCGACTTCGCGGACTTCGACTTGGCGTTCGCGGCATCGTTCGTGGTGCCGTCGCCGAGCGCGGCGAGACGCACATCGGCGATGTCGCGCTTCGCGGCGCGCTTGGACGCGTCGCGCATCGCCTTGGTGAGCTTCGGGTTCGCGGCCATCGTCGCGTCGAGCAGGACCTGACGGCCCGGCGTGGGCGCCTTGGAGCCGGTCTTGCGGAATCCGGTGGACTTCGGCGCGTTCGCGGGGGCGGCGGCGTCGCTGCCGGCATCGGCCGCGTCCACGGGCCTGTCGGCGGCCTTAACCTTCGCTTCGGCGGCGGCGACGGCGGCCTGCGCTTCGGCGAGCGCGGCCTGCGCGGTGGCGAGATCGGATTCGGCCTGCTCCTGCGTCTTGCGGGCGGCGGCCTGCGCGGCGGCGTGAGCCGCGTTGCGCGGGGCGTCGGACTCGGCGGAACCGGACTCGTCGGACGTGGCGAGCGCGGCCTTGGCCATGCGCGCCTTGTTCGCCTCGCGTTCCTCGACGGCGGCCTTGAGCGAGCGCAGGCGGATCTTCGCCGCGCCGAGGTTGGAGACCTCGTCGATCTTGAGCAGCGTGTACACGTCGGCCTTGTCGGCGAGGATCTCGGCCACCTGGTCGGTGGTGATGGCGTCGAGGCCGCAGCCGAACGAGTTGAGCTGCACGAGTTCGAGGCCCGGATAGGAGGCGACGAAGTGCGCGGCCGCGTAGAGGCGCGAATGGTAGGCCCACTGGTTGGTGACGCGCAACGGCATGCGGTTGACGGTGACCTTGCGGTCGTCGACGTGGCGGAATCCGTTCGCGTTCTTCTTGCGCGGGTCCTCTTCGCCTTCGGACAGGAAGTCGGTCAGGTCGAGCTTCTCCCCCGGCTGCAGTTCGCAGATCGAATCCTCGGAGAGGACGACCATGCCGAGCGCGCAGATGGTTTCGGGGATGCCGTGGTTGATTTCCGGGTCGATGTGGTAGGGGCGTCCGGCAAGCACGATGCCGCGGCAGTCGTGCTCCTTCATGTAGGCGAGGGCTTTGAGGCCTTCCTGCTGGACGTCGTGTTTGAAGACCTTGTCTTCGGCGTAGGCGGCCTTGACAGCAGTTTCGGCCTCTTCGCGGCTGACGCTCGCCCATGCGAACTCCTCGACGATACGGTCGACCATGAGCTCGTGGTTGGCGAGGTTGAAGTACGGGTGCATGTAGCGCACGTCGGGGTCACGCAGTTCGGGCATGTTCGCGCCGACGACGAGCGGATAGTTGGCGACGACCGGGCAGTTGTAGTGGTTGTCCGTGTTGGGCACGAGGTTGTCCTCGTAACTGACGCACGGGTAGAAGATCGTCTTCATGCCCTTGTTGAGAAGCCATTTGATGTGGCCGTGCACGAGCTTGGCCGGGTAGCAGATGTTCTCGGAGGCGATCGATTCGATGCCGGTTTCGAACAGTTCGTGGCTGGAACGGCCGGAGATCATCACCTTGAAACCGAGCGAGGTGAGCAGCGTGAACCAGAACGGGTAGTTCTCGTACATGTTGAGCGCGCGCGGAATGCCAATCTCGCCTCGGGTGGCGTTCTTGTCGGTGAGGCGGCGGTAGGCGAAGCAGCGCTTGTACTTGTAGTCGTACAGGTTCGGACGGTCGGAGCGTTTCTTCTTGGCATCGCCGCCGCGTTCGCAACGGTTGCCGGTCACGAAGCGGGAGCCGTCGGAGAACGTGGTGATGGTGAGCTTGCAGTGGTTCTGGCACAGCTTGCACACGTCGCGTTCGGTGGTCATCGACATTTCGTTGAGGGCTTCGCCGGTGAGGATTGACGAGACGGTGTGGCGCACGCCGTCGACGACGATTTCGCCGGCGTGCGCGGCGGCGTTCGGCTCGTCGCCGGCGGCGGACTCCTCAGCCGCCGCCGCGTCGACGGAACGCCCGTCCGCGCCGACGTGCGCGTTGTCGTCGTCCGCGATGTCCTCGTAGTGCATGCGGGCGGTGAGGGCCGCGCCGAACGCGCCCATGAGGCCGGCGATGTTCGGTCGGGTGACTTCGCGTTCGGTGAGCAGTTCGAACGCGCGCAGCACGGCGTCGTTGAGGAACGTACCGCCCTGGACCACCACAGTGTCGCCGAGTTCGCCGGAATCACGCAACTTGATGACCTTGTACAGGGCGTTGCGCACCACGGAGTAGCACAGGCCGGCAGCGATGTCCTCGATGGAGGCGCCTTCCTTCTGCGCCTGCTTGACCGAGGAGTTCATGAACACGGTGCAACGCGAACCGAGGTCCACCGGATGGGTGGATGCCAAAGCCTTTTGCGTGAATTCCTGAATCGTCAGCCCCATAGACATGGCGAAGGTCTGCAGGAACGAGCCGCAGCCGGACGAGCAGGCTTCGTTGACGGCGATCGAGTCGATGACGCCGTCGGTGATGGCCAGATATTTCATATCCTGGCCGCCGATGTCGATGACGGCGGTGACGCCGGGGCTGACCATTTCGGCGCCACGATAGTGGGCCATGGTCTCCACCACGCCCTCGTCCAAGTGCAGGCCGGTGGTGATGAGGCCTTCGCCGTATCCGGTGGCGCAGGAGCGTGCGATCCACGCGCCTTCGGGCAGCTCAGACTGAATCTTCTTGACGATGTTGATGGCGGCGGTCAGCGGGCTGCCTTCGTTGTTGGCGTAGCTGGACCAGACGATTTCACGGTCGTCGTTGACGAGTGTGGCCTTAATAGTGGTGGAACCAGCGTCGATGCCCAGGAAGTGCGGGCCGTGCGCGCCTTCAAGGGTGCCGATGTGGATGTGTTCCTGGTGGTGGCGCTTGTTGAAGTCCTCGCGATCGGCCTCGGTGGGGAACAGCGGCGGCATGGTAGGCGTGTTGGAAGGCAGGTTCTTCAGCTCGTCCAGACGCTTCAGGATATCGTCGCACGTGTGGGCCTCGAAATAATTGCCCTGATCGTCGGAGTCTACGTCGGCCTGCAATGCCGAACCGTAGGCCACGTACAAGTGGGCGTCGGTCGGCACGATGAATTCGTCGACCTTGCCCTCAAGCGCGCGCTGGAATGCGGCGCGCAGTTCAGACATGAAGAACAATGGACCGCCGAGGAAGATGACGGTGCCGTGAATCGGGCGTCCGGAAGCCAGACCAGCGATGGTCTGCGTGGCCACTGCAGTAAAGATGGAGGCGGCGAGATCAGGCTTGGCCGCACCATCGTTGATGAGCGGCTGCAAATCGGTTTTGGCGAACACACCACAACGAGAAGCGATCGGATACAGGTTCTCGTAGCTCTTGGCCATCTCGTTAAGGCCTGCGGCGTCAGTGTCAAGCAGCGTGGACATCTGGTCAATGAACGCGCCGGTACCACCTGCGCACGAACCGTTCATGCGCTGTTCGGGCGTGGGTTTCAGGTAGGTGATTTTGGCGTCCTCGCCGCCGAGCTCGATGATGACATCGGCCTGCGGGTATTCCTTGTCGATTGCCTCGGTTTCGGCGATGACCTCCTGAATGAAAGGCACATGCAGATTGTCAGCAAGCGCCAGACCGCCGGAACCGGTGATAGACAGGCGAATCGGTTCATCGCCGCGTCCGAGGTCCACAAGCTTCTTGTGGATGTCGACCAACAGGCCGGCCACGGTGGCACGCACGTTGGCGTGGTGGCGTCGGTAATCGGAGAAGAGGGTGTCTCCCAGGGAATCGGACTGATCAAGCACCACGGCCTTGACGGTGGTGGAACCGATGTCCAATCCCACACGCAGGGGCTTCGGGTGTGAAGCGGGCTTTAGGCTCGCGTCAGTGGCGATGTCAACCATGTGTTCCTCTTAATTCCGACTTCCGGGAGTGCACGCTTTGAGGCATCATGAACCGTTTCGGGACGGCTGGCAGATACCCTGCGGACGGCTTCGCCCGGCTACTTCTTATGGAATATTAGTCCGACCACCTGCCCAACATGGCACGAGGCGAGGCGATTTCGCTCACGGGAAGGCCTTTTCCCAACAGTTCCAACGATATTGCTGAGTGCGGCATTCCAGAACTGCTACTACGAGGCCTGTTGGCCTTCGCCGGCTTCGCGGTCTTTCAAATAGATTTCGGGGATATCTCGTTCTTGATCGTGGAGCTTGGCCCAGATGACCGGTTCGCCGGCTTCCAGAGACTTGGGCACATCGAGGATGCGCTGGTTTCTGGAGCCGCGGAATTGCAGCAGCGAGTCCTTCTGGTCTCTGAGGTAGCGGCCGTCGACGAGAATGTCGATGAGATGTAGCAATTCAAGCTTGTCTGGGGTTTCTCCGGGGCGCATGAGTTCTTCCCATGTGTAGCCGGTCCACGACCAGATATCTTTGGTATGACCGAATTCCTGGCGGATACGTTGTGCGAGCGGCACCAGCACGGGAGTGTTGAGGAATGGCTCGCCGCCAAGGAACGTAATGCCTTGCACCCATGGGGCTTTCAAATCTTCGATGATTTTGCCTTCAAGTTTTTGCGTGTATTCGTGGCCGGCTTGGAAATCCCAGATGGAGGCGTTGAAGCAGTCGACGCAGTGGAAGGGGCAACCGGAGACGTAAAGGGAGTTGCGCACGCCTTCTCCGTCGGTGACAATGAAGGTTTTGTAGTCGGCGATCATCCGCTTGGACATGCGCCGGCCATCCCATTGACCGGCTTTCGGATCGTTGGCAAGACCGTTGGAGGGTACGGAGGGGCCACGCCCGGTCTCGCCGGCCGCAAAGTCATGGCGCTTGGGTTCGGGCTTGGTCGTATGCAGCTCCGGCATGATTCCCTCCTTACGGAAAGCATTAGCTCCCGCTGGCGGGAGCTGTCCGTCATCAGACGGACTGAGGGTGGTCAACACCATAAAGGATGAGCGCCCTCAGTCTCGCTTACGCTCTACAGCTCCCGTCAGCGGGAGCAAGTATAAACCCTACTTGGTCTCTTCGAACCACTCGCGAGTGGTTCCGTCATCCAGCGTCACACGACCGGTTTCGCCGCTCATGTGCTTGACTCGGTGGGCAATTTCCTCGTGACGGCCGTGCACCATCGGGCGCTGGACCGGGCTGCCGAGATAGCCGCAGGTGCGCTTGGTGACGTTGCACTTGTCCGGGTTGGAGTTACCGCACTCCGGGCACTTGAAGCCTTCCTCGGTCGGCTCGAAGTCGCCCTGGAAGCCGCACACGAAGCAGTGGTCGATCGGGGTGTTGGTACCCAGGTAGCCGATGCCGATGTTGTAGGCGTAATCCCACACGGCTTCGAGCGCCTTCGGGTTGTCCTGCAGGCACGGGTACTCGCAGTAGTTGATGAAGCCGCCGGAAGCGTAGTACGGGAAGTCCTTCTCGTAGCTGAGCTTCTCCATCGGGGTGGGCTGCAACCACACCGGGTAGTGGAAGGAGTTGGTGTAGAAGTCGTGGTCAGTCACGCCTTCGATACGGCCGAACTTTTCACGGTCCATGCGGTTGAAGCGGTCGGTCAGGGATTCAGCCGGAGTGGAGTACACGGAATAGTGGTAGCCCTCCGCTTTGCTCCACTGCTTGCACAGCTCGTTCATGCGCTTGACGATGGACAGCGCGAACTCCTTGCCTTCCGGATCCCAGCCGTGGTCGCGAATCCAGTTCTTGCCGTAGAAGACCGCGGTGGTCTCGGCAAGGCCGATGTAGCCGAGCGACACGGTGGCACGCTCGTTCTTGAACAGCTGGTCCACGTTGTCGTTGGCACCAAGACGACCAAACGCACCGAAGCGGAACAGGGTCGGGGCGTTGACCGGGGTGGCTTCCTTGCAGCGCATGATGCGGAACTGGAGGGCCTGATGGGCAACTTCCATACGCTCCTCGAACAGCTTCCAGAAGCGAGCCTTGTCACCGTGGGATTCGATGGCGATACGCGGCACATTGACGGTGACCACGCCGAGGTTCATACGGCCGTCTTCTTCATCCTTGCCGGTCTCCGGGTTGATCCAACCCTGCAGGAAGGAGCGGCAACCCATCGGAGCCTTGAAGGAGCCTGTGATCTTGACGATGTTCTCGTAGAACACCACATCCGGGTACATGCGCTTGGTGGCGGACTCGAGGGCGAGCTGCTTCAGATCGTAGTTCGGGTCACCCGGGTCGGCGTTCACGCCGTGCTTCACAGTAAAGACGAGCTTCGGGAAGATGGCGGTGTGGTGTTCCTTGCCGAGGCCGCGAATACGGTTCAGCAGGATTGCGCGCTGCACTTCACGAGAGAACCAGTCGGTGCCGAGACCAAAGCCGACAGTCACGAACGGGGTCTGGCCGTTGGACACACGGTTGGAGTTGATCTGGTATTCCATGGTCTGCATGGCATCATAGATGGCCTTGCGGGTACGAATCTTGGCGAGGATTTCACGCTCCTGCTCAAGTTCGTCAACGTCGATGTGGAACGGGGTGTCCATCGGCAGCGGTTCACGGGAACCGAAATGCAGCTTGGCGGGCTCGTTCTTCTTGGCGCTCTCGACCTGACGACGGGCGAATTCAACCGGCATGCCGTCGGGGATGGTCTCACGAGCTTCCTCAAGGAACTTCTCGTAATCCTTCTTGGCATACTGGGCAAGATGCTCGTCGGCACGGTTGGCGGTCTGGCCACCATACTGGCTGGAGGCCACGTCCTTCATGATCTGGGTAATCTGGGTGGCCGCAATGGCGATGGACTTCGGGGAAGCCATCGGAGCGTTGCCAAGAGTGAAGCCATTGGCCAACATGTCCCAGAAGTTCGGCAAAGAGCAGTTGGACTGGGCAGTGAACGGCGAGTAGTCGGCATCGTGGAAGTGAATATCGCCCTTCATGTGGGCGTTGGACACCGCTGGAGGCAGCATGTTGAACGCGGCAGCCTTGGACACGGCACCGGCCAGCAAATCACGCTGGGTGGAGTAGACGTTGGAATCCTTGTTCGCGTTCTCGTGAATCAGGGTCGGGTCATGATTAATGAAGCGAGCAACGGCCTCGTTCACATCAGTGGCCTTGGCGCGCTGAATGTCCTTGTCGAGACGGTAGTTGGTGTAGGCGCGAGCCACGTCGTACAGGTGGGCGTCAATGAGGGCGTGCTCTACGAGGTTCTGGATATCCTCGATCTTGGCGGGGCCGGCGTAACGCTCCTTGATTTCACCTTCGACTTGATTGGCGAAGCCACGGATCACGGCATCTTCTTCGGGGCCGACTTCCTTGTTCAGGTCGCCGAAAGCAGACTTGACCGCAGAGATGATGTTGATGGGGTCGAAGTCGACCACACGACCATCACGCTTCTCAACGAGCACGGTGGAGGCCTTGGCGGCCACCTTGGTCTCGTTATCGGTGACGGTTTCCTCCAGCACCTGTGCGCCCATCGGGCACCCCTTTCCTATAAGGCGAACACTCTCCTGAGTTCCGCATTTTGGCCGCACTCGACGTGGGCCACACGAAATTATATTGATATCGTTTTCTTGAACCTCTAGAAGAATACGGCATCCCCACCCCTATATCTAGTGCTCAACAGTGGTGTGTCGAACTATTTATAGGGTTTTTCGGCTATTTTTCGCCAAAACTACAAGTGTGTGATTAGCGTAACTGTTTTCTGCTCGCGTGTCGCACAGCGAGCTCACTGACGACTCTCAATCGTCAGTGCAACGCATATCTCACTCCTCTTCATAGCACCCGTTTCTTCGCCATAATGACTCCTTTCTTCTGATGCACCAGACCATCTCCATCATCGGCTGATACATCGCTTCGTACGGTTCTTGCATTCATCATCACACCGTTTTCAGGCGACGGTAAATTTTTACCGTCATCAACCAACGCACTTATAGTGGAGTGCATGACTACTGCAATGGGCTACTCATCTACCGGCCGTCCACCGACCGCCGCTTCACTGGCCTCGTCTGGCTTTGAGCCGGGTCAAGGCACTTTCGCGCCCGATCGGGGCGCCATCAATCTGCCGAATGAGCCTCGCCCTATCGATCAGCTGCCTGCACGCGCCGCTGAAACCACCGCGCAAAATCCGTGGCCGGTAAGCGTGCTGAGCCAGAAGTTCTACGGTGCCGTGGAACGATGGCCGTCCGCGTGGGTCACCGGCCAGATCACGCAGATCAATACCCGTCGCGCCGGCTCGGCCTACATCACGCTGCGCGACGACTTCGAGGATATCGCCATGGAAGTCAATGGCTTCGGCAGGTTCGCGGCCGCAGCCAGCCAGTTCGTTCAGGGCGACCGCGTGGTGATTCACGGCAAACCGAACCTGTGGATGAAGCGCACTTCGCTGTCGTTGCGCGGGGACACGATTCTCAAGGTCGGAGCCGGTGGCAGCCTCAAGGCCATGATCGACGAATTGCGCAAGCAGCTTAAGGGCGAGGGCCTGTTCGATGCCGATCACAAACTGCCTCTCCCGGAGTTTCCGAAGACTATTGGCCTGATTTGCGCACCTCAGGCACGTGCGGAAGGCGATGTGATCACCAATGTGAACCTTCGTTGGCCTTCCGTAACCTTCAAGGTGGTCCATGTGCATGTTCAGGGCGAGCAATGCCCGGCCGAGGTGGTTCAGGCCATTGCACAACTCGATGCCGACCCGAGCGTGGATGTGATCATCGTGGCCCGTGGCGGCGGCTCGTTTGAGGATCTCATCGGTTTCTCGGATGAGCGTGTGGTTCGTGCGGCGTATGCCTGCACTACACCATTAATCTCCTCCATCGGGCATGAGGATGACTGGACATTGCTGGATCTGGTCGCCGATCTGCGCGCCTCCACCCCTACCGATGCGGCCAAGCGCGTGGTGCCGGATGTGCGTGAGCAGTCGCAGCTCATCGAAGGTGCCATCGACCGTATGCGACTGCGGGTCCGTTCGCGCGTGGAGAACGAGATTCGACTTATCGAGGGATATGCGAACCGCCCGAGCCTGACACAGCCGCACACCATGCTTGAGCCTCATCAGCGCTTAATTGACGACTCGTTGCAACGGCTCGATATCGGGCTGCGACGCATCGTGGACGATGCCCAGCTCACCGTCGAGCGAGCTCACGCCTCACTGACCGCACTCAGCCCGCAATCCACGTTGAACCGAGGCTATGCGGTGGTGCAGTCCGCCGATGGCCACGTACTAGACGATGCTTCGCAGGTAAGCCCTGGGGATGGCATCACCGTCACCTTGAAGAAGGGTGTCATTACCGCAACCACCACATCCGCAACCGCGTGACACGCCATACGCAGCCACGCATATATACCGTATATATAAGGAGAACATCATGACCGAAAACGCCACATCCACCGACATGAACACCCCCGCCACGTCCCTGACGGACAAGGAACGCGAGCTCATCGCCCAGATGCCATATGAGGAGGCGCGCGACAAGCTGATTCAGGCTGTCCAGGCACTGGAAACCGGCGGCCTCAATCTTGACCAGTCGATGCGTCAATGGGAGATCGGCGAGGCCTTGGCTAAGCGCGCCCAGGGTCTGCTCAACGACGTCCGTGCCAAGCTCGACCAAGCACAAGCCGAGCAAGCCGCCAACGAAGCCACCGCAGGCACGCAGTCCAACCTCGACTGAGTTGCCTCCCGGCGCGGCATCCCGCGGCTCGCACCTGAGTCCGGACTGGACTGAGTTCTGCTTCCCGGCATACGATAGTGGTGATTAGGCCACATTGGCAGCAGTTTATAGAAGGGAAATCCCATGTCAACGTTGATTCTTGTATTCCATCCGCATCTTAAGGACGGCTCGCGCGTGAACGCCCGCCTGCTCGCCGAACTCACCGCACAGGGCGAGGACGACATCATCGTGCGCGACGAATACGCCGAATACCCGAACTTCTCCGTCAACGCCGACACAGAGCACGAGCTGCTGGAGGCTGCCGACCGCGTAATCCTTCAGTTCCCGTTCTACTGGTACTCCTCCCCCGCGCTACTCAAGGAATGGGAAGACGAGGTCATCACCGCCGGCTGGGCCTACGCCGGAGCCCATGCGTTGAAGGGCAAGGAGCTCAAACTGGTGGTCACCACTGGTTCCGACGCCGCCAAGTACCGCAAGGACGGCGAGTACAGCCACACCATGGAGGAGCTGCTAAGCCCGTTTGAGGTCGTGGCGTACAAGGTCGGCATGAACTATGCTGAGCCGTTCCTGGTGCAGGGCACCGCCACCATCGGCGATGCGGAGCTGGATCAGGCCGCCGCCGATTATGTTTCGGCGATTTTGGACTGAATAAGCTGAGGCCGGGTGCAAGTCGCACCCGGCCTTGTTGTTTCGCGGGCTAGCCGCGGTCTCTCCCAGTCAGCCTGCGGCTGACAGTTCCCTCGTCAGAGAGAGCTTATTTTTTGGATCAGAGGGAGTTGATAGCTACTTCTTCAACGGCACGTAGATCACGTCGTCAATGAGCTCGCGATAGTGCTCAACGATTTGCGCGCGACGGGTCTTCAGGCTCGGGGTCAGCATGCCGTTGGCCTCGGTGAATTCGTCTGGCAGAATCTCGAACTTACGAATCGACTCGGCGCGGGAAACGCCCTCGTTGGCGGCGTTCACCGCACGCTCCACCTCAGCGTGAACGATGGCGTTCTTGGCCAGCGAGGCCAGATCGGGTTCCGGTTTGGCGCCCTGGGATTCCAGCCAATTGTTGGCATCCGCCAGATCCAGCGTGACCAGAGCGGCCACGAACGGCTTCTTATCACCAATAACCAAGCACTGGTTGACCACAGGCGAGGTCATCACGGAAGCCTCAAGCAGACCCGGCGACACATTCTTGCCACCAGCGGTGATGATGAGGTCTTTCTTACGGCCGGTGATGGAGATGAAGCCATCTTCGGAGATATCGCCCAGATCGCCGGTGTGCAGCCAGCCATCAGTGATCTGCTGGGCAGTGACCCCAGGGTTGTTGTGGTAGCCCTTGCACACCAGCGGTCCTTTGACCACCAGCTCGCCGTCCTCGGCAATGCCGGCGGTGATACCGCACATCGGCATGCCGATGGTGCCGATGCGGTTGTCCTCTGGCAAGCTCACACACACCGGGCCGCAGGTTTCGGTCATGCCGTAGCCTTCCAGCACCGGCATGCCGATGCCGTTGAAGAAGTGGGAAAGCTCGGAGTCCATCGGAGCGCCGCCGGTGATGGCGAAGTCGGCGTTCGGACCGAAAATCGTGCGAATCTTCTTGTACACCACCTGCTCGTAGAAGGCGTGGGCGATGCGTCCGGTAATCGGCAGCTGCTCACCCTTCTGCTCGGCCTTGGACCATTCGCGCGCGTTCTCGGCGGCGCGCATGAACATCTTGCCAGCGAATCCGGTGCCGGCGCGCTGGGAGGCGGCATTGTAGACCTTCTCGTACACACGCGGCACGGCAAGCAGCAGCGTGGGGCCGAAGGTCTCGAAGTCCTTGACCATCGTCTTCATATTGGAGCTCAAGGCCAGCGAAATCGTGCCGCCAAAACTGAAGAATTCCAGGAATCGGGCGAACACATGGCTCAGGGGCAGGAACAGCAGCAGACGGCGGTTGGGCCATGCGCCGGCACGAGGCATGTACTGCAGCGCGGAAAGCACCAGGAAGGCGAAGTTGCGGTGGGTCAGTTCCACGCCCTTCGGGGTGCCTGTAGAGCCGGATGTGTAGACGATGGTGGCGCGGTCGTCGCCGTGGGAGGCTTCCTTGTATTCCCAGAATTCGGCGTCGGTGACGCTTTCGCCGTAGGTCTTGATGGCGTTCAGACCGCCGGCCTCGATTACGAACACGTTGCGCAGGGTGGGCACCTCATCGCGCACGGATTCGATCTTGTCACGCTGCCCGTCATCTTCGGCGATGGCGAGCGTGACTTTGGAATCGTTGAAAATCCAGCTGACCTGGCTGGCGGAGTTGGTCTCGTACACCGGCACGGTGAGCGCGCCGATGGACATGATCGCCATATCCAGCGCGGTCCATTCCCAGCGGGTGCGCGAGACGATGGCGACTGAATCGCCCTTGTTGACACCAAGTCCGACCAGGCCCTTGGCCAAGTCGATGACCATGTCACGGAATACTTGGGCGCTGTACGGGTGCCAAGTGCCATCATCGCCCTTGTATTCGATCATGGCACCTTCGGGATCGCGCTTGGCGCGGTTATCGAGCAGATCGAACAGGTTGATGTCGCTGTCAATCGGCTCCTTGACGGGATTGGTGAACTGCTTGACGATACGAGTATCGTTTATGGCCTTATCAGCGATGTTTTCAGTCATACTCCCCATGTAACTCCACGGATGCTACAAAACACGCGCGAAACAACGGATTGTCCAGACCAAATGGCCCCGGCAATCCGTTATTTCGGGCAAACCAGGTAAATCTGTCGCACCGTACATTCAGCAGATTACTCGGCGGAGTTATTGGCCTTTTTCAGCTCGTCGCGAATCTCCTGCAGCGTGGCGAGAGTCTGCTCTTCAACGCTAGGCCCCTGTTCTTCAGCGTCAGCCTCATCCTGGGCAGCAGTGAGATCACGAAGCTTATTAATCGGCAAAATCACGCAGAAATACACCGCCACGCCAACAAGCAGGAAGTTAATCAGCGCGTTAAGAATCGCACCAAATGAAACAGTCGAGTTGTTGAACGTGATGGTCAGCAGTCCGGAAAGATCCGGTACGCCGCCAATCATGCCGATTAATGGACTGATGAGATTGTCGACGATGGAATTGACCACAGCGGTAACGGCAGAGCCCATCACCACACCTACCGCCATATCAATCATCGATCCGCGCGACAGGAATTTCTTAAAGCCATTCAACGGACCTTTATCGGTCAAAGCAACAACTTTGCGAGCGGTTCCTCCCGTGGCCTTGGCAAAGTCGGTGGCAATATTCATGGGATTGTGGTTACTCATAACGGCACTCCTTACGAAATTCAGACACTTCACTTGTATCCGACTGGTTTTCCCACGACCCCATTATGCCGCTTGTTGGAATATCCCTATACCACTGCGGCGTTCCCGTACATGACTATGTACGAGAACGCCGCCAACCCTGCTTGCAGAGAACCTGTTAGAGCTGTTTAGAACTGGATGTAATCGACTTCCGTATGCTCGCCGGTTTCCAAGTATTTCGCCACATCATCAGGACCGACGAACACCAGTTCGACCGCTTGCGCAATCATCAGATTGACACGATCCATTGGCGTAAGGTTTTCGAAATAGCCGTACACCGGGATTCCCAGCGCATGCGCATATCCGATTTCGAACATCGTGCCCGGGTCCTCGTCCATAAGATTGGCGACCACGGCTTTAGCAGCATTAATGCCATGGATATCGTCCGCAAAGCATCCTTCAGGGCCTACTTCTTCGATCTGGCTGACAAACCGCGGCTTGAACAGTACCTTGCCATGGTCTTCCAATATCTTTTCCAAACGTTCCATACTTGCCGTTTGTTCAGGATCAAAGAACGGACCGGCCACATAGAAGTCATACTGTTTGTCTTCACTCATGGTCTCTAGTCATAGCGCAGCAACGTCGAACGTCAGCCGTTATTTTCACTGTATGGACAAGGGGTCGTATTGTGAACATTGCTACGGGATAACCGTCAACGACTACGTACGTTGCCCCCGATCAGCACACTCCGCCACTTTCGCCCCCTCCCGTATCGTCGAGCACGCGAACCAAGCCGACCAAATGGCCGCCATCCCATGCGCTGATCACCGTATCCGAATGCTGCAATGCCTTGAACAACCGTTCCGGCCACTGCGCCGATTCCCAACCTACCGACTTGAACAGCGCCTCAACCTGCTCAACAGTAAACCGCTTCTCTTCCGTGTATTCGATAGCCATGGACCCTCACGACAACCGTGAAGCCCCACATGTCTTTGCATAGTTTCACACGACGGGATGATGGATAGTGGAACCTATACGTTTACACATGCCTAATGCCCATGGCTCATCACCGATGAATAGAGGCTGAGATACCGTCATGTTTCCGAAGCCAAGTGCCCGAGATCGGATTCGAACCGACGACACCCGCTTTAGGAGAGCGGTGCTCTATCCACTGAGCTACTCGGGCAACGACGTTTCATTGTACACGGCCACACGCCCAGTCGCATCATGTTCGCGTGGCAGCTTGCGCAAGCCATCCGGCAACCTGAGCAAGCCACATGGAGGAACCCGACATCAGGTCATGGCCCGGTCTTTCGTGCCAGTTTGGTGCGAACTGCTCTTGCGCACGGCGAAAAGACACTGAAAGACAAGCCGTACACGGTACAGTGGCAAATCGCACGAAAAGCAAAGTAACAGTAAACAAGCCGGAGGAAAGGGCAGCATGGCAAAGGCACGGAGTACTACCACAGGCGCAAGCGTACGAGCTCGCGCCGCTGCCAAGCCACGCTCTGCCAGAGCCACGGCACGCCCAGTATCCAAGTCTGCCGTGAAGCCACACAAACGGCATCGTCTGCTTGGTTTTCTCGCCACGATGTTCGCGCTTCTTGCCCTTGCCGGCGCTGCCGCCCGCGCGCTGCCTGCCGATTTACAGGAACTGCCATTTGCGCCGATTGTGGTATCGGCAACGCCATGGTTCACGTTGCTTGGCTTGATTGCCCTGCTGTTGGCCATCGTGTCGCGGCGTATCCTTGCCGCACTAATCGCCATCGCCGCAATCGCATGCAATGGCTATTGGCAATATCCGTTCTTCTACTCGACCGATCCACTCCCCCAAGCCGCGCAGAACGCCGTGGCCGCAGCCTCCCCCAACACCAGCGATGCCTACGCGCGCGTCATGACCTTCAATGTGTATAAGGGGCAGGCCGACCCGCAAGCCATCGTCGAGCTGGTTCGCGATCAGCGCGTCGAAGTGCTTGCTTTGCAGGAGACCACCGAGGATTTCGTCAAAAAACTCAATGAGGCTGGTATTGAGCATTATCTGCCGTATGCGCAGGTCTCATCGTCTGACGGCGTATTCGGTAACGGCCTCTGGTCGGCCACGCCACTTGCCGATCCGACCGACGATGACGTGAATTCCAGCGCCTCATTCATGCCCGGCGGCACGGTGGATATGGGTGGCCAGCAGATTCGATTCGTATCCGTGCACACCACCGCTCCCGTACCCGGCTACTGGCGGCAGTGGAAGCGATCGCTGGATGAGTTGGGTCTGATGCGCGAGCATACGGATACACGGTATATTTTCATGGGCGATTTCAACGCCACTTACGATCACACGCCATTCCGTGATTTTCTTGGCGACCGGTTCGTGGATGCCGCACGTGAATCCGGACATGGGTTTACGTTCTCATGGCCCACGAACCGTGCGGCTGTGCCAATGTTCGCCGGTATTGACCACGTGGTGCTTGATCAGGGCATGAAGGCCGGACAATGCAAGGTGGTCAAAGTCGAGGGCTCTGATCATGCGGCATTGTTGGCTACCGTGGCGGTTGGGTGATTCCCCTCAATAGGACTAGAAACCGAGGCGGGTGCGGCCGAATTGGTCGAGCCAGCGCAAAATCGCGCCTTCACGCAGCGCCCACGGGCAGATCTCGACTTCCTGAATATTCAGGGCCTTCATGATCTCGTCGGCCACCACGCCGCCGCCCACAATCTGCATCGTGCGTTCAGGCGTGATGCCGGGCAAAGCCACGCGCTGCTCAGGCGCGATCGCCGCCAAACGAGGAATCCAGTCTTCCAACTGCTCACGAGTCATAATCCATGAATCTTCGCGGCCCGGCGCACGCATCACCGCACCGCACAGGCGAGCCAGCGAGCGGAAGGTCTTGGAGGTGCCAACTGCATGATTCGGGTGCTTGGATTGCGGGAAAACCTTGACCATCGGCTCCAGAATCTTGCGCACGTTCTTACGCACGTCTTCCAACTCGTCGGGCGTGGCCATGCCGGAAGGCAGAAATTCAGTGGTGACGCGGCCCGCGCCAGCCGGGGCGGAAAGCGCTACGGTCGGCTCTTCGTCGGAGCCCATCGCCACTTCGAGCGAACCGCCGCCGATGTCCAGCACCAGCAGTCGGCCGGCATCCCAACCATACCAACGGCGGGCGGCCAGGAAGGTCAGGCGAGCCTCATCCGTGCCAGACAGCACAGTGACGCCCTGACCAATCAGTTCCTCGATCTTGTGAATCACTTTGTTGCCGTTCGGCGCCTCGCGCAGGGCGGAGGTGGCCATAACCAGCAGCTGGGTGATTTCGTATTCCTCGGCCAGCCGCATGCACTGGGACACGGCTTCCAGAATCGCCTCGATGCCGGACTTCTTGATTGAGCCGTCGTCCTTTAAATACTTCATCAGGCGCACTGTGGATTTGGTGCTGGCCTCGGGGTCAGGGCGAGCGCCGGGGGCGGCGTCGACGATAAGCATGTGGATAGTGTTCGAACCGATATCAAGCACACCAAGTCGCGTGGTATGCGAACGCAGATTGACCATGATTCCTATTCCTGACCTTACCTAACCCGTGATGGCCGAACAACGGGCCGACCATCGCAATCAGCCAGCCGTGCGCCACCATGGCGAGTCGTTCGGCCGGCAACCAACACCGTGAGGCCAGCCGAACATCACACAAACTCGACTACTGTACAACAATCACACCGGCTGCCGCGCCGTTCACAGCGATTCGACGAACGTTCCGAGACGTTCCAGCCCCTCGGTCAGGGCCTCACGTGAGGCGGCATAGCTCAGGCGCACATGCGTATCCGCCGTGGCCGCGCCGAAGTCGCGGCCAGGAGTCAGAGCCACATGGGCTTCATCCAGCGCGCGTTCGCAGAACGTCCAGGCATCCAGACCAGTGCGGGAGATGTCGAAGTAGGCGTAGAACGCGCCATTCGGCTCCACCTCAACCGGCAAACCGATGCGCTTGAGCCCGTCAATCACAATGCGGCGACGGGCCAGCAATTCCTGACGACGAGCTTCGCATTCCGCCAAGCTTTCCGGCGTGAAGCAGGCGAGCGCCGCATGTTGCGTGGGCGTGTGGGCGCACAGGTAGTAGTTGGTGGCCAGATCGTCAACCGCTTCCAGCACAGTGGGCTCGTCCGGCAGAATCGCCCAGCCGAGGCGCCAGCCGGTCATGCCGAAGAACTTGGAGAAGCTGTTGCATACGATGGCATCGGGGTCGCAGGCCAGTACGGACTTGACTTCGGTACCGTCCGGCTCCCGGTCAGCCAAATCAAGGTAGGTTTCGTCCACGATGCGCCATGCGCCGCGGCTGGCGGCCAACTTGCACACCTCGTCCAATACGTTGAAGTCGATGGTGGTGCCGGTGGGGTTGGACGGCGACGTGATCATTACGGCCTTGGTCTTGCTCGTCCAGTACTGGCTGCACAGGTCGGCGGTCAGGTGGAAGCGGGTGGCGGCCGAGGTCGGCACATCGATGACCCGGCCTTCAAACGACCGCACAAGTTCGCGGTTGCATGGGTAGGAGGGGTCGGCCACAATCACATCGTCACCGGGGTCCACGGTCAGCGCGGTGGCCAACAGCAGAGCGGCCGAACCGCCGGCGGTCACGCAGATACGCTTGGGGTCGATGTCAAGGTCATGACGCTCGCGGTAGAAGTCGGCGATGGCCTGACGCAGTTCAGGTAGGCCCATGGCGGCGGTGTACGGCAGGGCCCGGCCGTCGTACTGTTCGCGCATGGCGTCGCGTACGGCGGGCGGCGCGCCGAAATCGGGCTCGCCAAGGCTTAATTTGATGACGCTGGTACCTTGGGCGATCATCTTGTCTGCTTGTTCGCCGAATACCATGGCACGGAAGGGATTGGCCTCACGCGCTCGGCGGGACATGACTGGAGACGCGGCCGGAGATTGGGGCTGCTGCGCTGCTTCGTTTTCCATATTTCGGTTCTATCCGCCTCACGGGACAAGGTTTCTTCTTCTATAATCACTGTAGGTCGATTGAGTGCACCAACCCGCATTCAAGGAGGAATAATGAGTCGATTCAATGGCAAGCGCGCCGAGTTCGAGGCCAGCGGCGAAAAAATCAACGTCGCGATTCTGGGTGCGGGCCGCATAGCTCACACCATGGCCGGCACCCTGACCCAGATGGCTGAAGATTCACTGTATTCCTCATGGATTCACCCGTATGCGGTAGCGGCCCGTGATATTACGCGCGCGCAGGCTTTTGCCGACCAATGGCATTTTGACAAGGCTTATGGATCGTATGAGGAGTTGGTGGCGGACCCGGATGTGGATCTGGTGTATATCGCCACCCCGCACAGTCTGCACGCCGAACAGGCGATCCTGTGTATGAAAGCCGGCAAGAACGTGCTGGTGGAGAAGTCGTTCACCGCGAACGCCGGGCAGGCACGTGAGGCGCTGGCCGTGGCCGAGGAAACCGGCATGCTGTGCACGGAGGCCATCTGGACGCGCTACATGCCCAGCCGCAAGCTCATCAACGAAGTTATCGAGTCCGGCAAGATCGGCGAGGTGAAAGCGGCGAGCGCCAACCTGTGCTATCCGGTGTCCGGCAAGGCACGTATGACCGATCCGGCCTGTGCCGGTGGCGCGCTGCTCGATGTGGGCGTGTATCCGCTGAACTTCCTGGATATGGCGGTCGGCGCCGACCATGGCCGTACACTTGATCATTTCGATACGTCGATGGTGCCCGCCGAAACCGGTGTGGATGCGCAGAATTCCACCACGTTGTATTACAGCGACGGCACGATGGCCGTGTCCACCAGTTCGATGCTGGTTTCCTCCGACCGCGGCGGCTATGTGTGGGGCACCGAGGGTTATCTGGTGGTCACCAATATCAACAATCCCGAGTCCATCGACATCTATGACAACGCCCACAAGCCCGTGCGCAGCATTGCGGTGCCGCCGCAGTTGACCGGTTATGAGTATGAGGTGGCCGATGCGGCCAACGCGCTGCTGGACGGCAAGATCGAATGCGAGGCGATGCCGCACGCCGACACCATCCGCATCATGGAGCTGATGGATGCGATTCGTGACCGTTGGGGCCTGAAGTTCCCGTTTGAATCCTGATTTCAGCTCCCCTCCAGAGGGGAGCTGAAATTATTCCGCTGAATCTGCATCTCCTTCAACAATCTGCTCATACAGCCGTACGAGGCGTTCGTCGCGCACGGCTTTCGTTAATTCGCACTCCCATACGGTAATTACACGCCAGCCAGCGGCCTCCAGTTCGGCTCGCTGCGCGATGTCTCGATTGTGATTGCGCAGTAGTTTCGCCTGCCAGAATTCCACGTTCGATTTCGGCATCGAATGTTTGGAACATCCTTCATGCATGTGCCAGAAACAGCCGTTGACAAACACGATGGCGTGGTATTTCGGCAGTACTACATCCGGGTGTCCGGGGTAACGCTTGTCGTTCTTGCGGAATCGCAACCCCTTGCGAAACAGGTAGCTGCGTACCAGTACCTCAATTTTGGTGTCTTTGCCACGAATATGCGACATCGTGTACGAACGGGTACCCCGCTCATACTTCTCCACTGGCTGTTTCTTGCGATTCACGCACTCCAGACTACCGTGACGTTGCGGCGAGAATGAGAGCCTGAACGAACGATCACCCATCTTGCCCGTCCGTGTCTCTTATCGCGGGCAACAATCATCTGCCGGTCGAGACTGCCCGATTAGACTGAGTTCAATGGATGACATGACGATTCGTAGGGCCACGGCGGCCGATATTCCCCAGATCGACGAACTGCTGCGGCAGGTGCTCGAAGTGCATCATGCCGGCCGACCGGATCTGTTCAAAGGCGGTGTCAAGAAATACACGGACGAGGAATTGAAGGCGATTCTGGCCAACGATCAGACCCCTGTGTTCGTGGCGGTTGCGCCATCTGCCAATGACGGCAATGACGCCGAACATAACGCCGACTCCCCCGCCACCGACCAAGTGCTTGGCTACGCATTCTGCGTGTTCCAGCAGCACCTCAACAGCAATATCCTGACCGATATCAAAACCCTGTACATCGATGATCTATGCGTTGACGAGCGGTCCCGCGGCCACCATGTAGGCTCCACCTTGTATCGCTACGTGCTCGACTTCGCCCGTCAATCCGGCTGCCACAACGTAACGCTCAACGTCTGGGCCTGCAACCCCAAAGCCCAAGCCTTCTACGAACGCATGGGACTCACTCCATATCACATCGGCATGGAGCAGGTGCTGTAGCGCCGCCGTTTCAGCAGCACGATGATGGCGATGATCGCAGCGAGGCTGCATAGGGCCACGCCATATACAAAGCCCGGAGTTCCGAAATTCATGAGGCAGATTGTGATGTTACCGGTAGTGGTTACCGAAAACACGACGATAAGCGCGACGATACGAATCGTATCCAGCAGTCCAGCTGCTTGAGCCAACAGACGCTCCGGTACCACCAGTTTGGCCGCCGTGCACAGCAAAGTCGCCTGAACGGCGAGCAGAATCGCCCATTCCCAGAACATGGACGGTTCTTTAAGCAACGTGGTCTCCGGAAACATAGACACCACCTCATTGATAAACCACGGCGCCACAACAATCTCCACATATGCGAGCCCAATACAACACACGACAAGCACCACGGCAATGGCATAGCGCCAAGCGACGTCTGTTTTGCGAGATTTACGAGAAATGAATGCGATACCAGCGTTCATGGCTATGCTCCTTAATCCAATATCAATATCAATGGATGAACCTGCACTGCACCGTATGCCACCATCATAATATATCGAATATCGATATAAAAATATCGAAAAACACTTTCACCATTCACCTACACATCCGCAAACCCATGAATACACATGTTCTTAATCGGGATGGGGAGTGCACAAAGAAGCTCTGTCACCCCAGCAGATTGAGGAGATCGTCCTTGGTGAGGGTGGCGATGGAGGCGGGGGCTTCGGTGAGGGCGCTGGCGCCGGTGCCGGCTTCGTCGGCAAGCAAGGAAGCGTCGGTGAACTGGCGGGCGAGCTCGCTCTTAGTATGCTGAAGCTCCAAGATACGTTCTTCGATGGTGTCCTTGGCCACCACCTGATACACGTTGACGTCTTCGGTCTGGCCGATACGATGTGCTCGGTCGGTGGCCTGATCCTGTGCGGCGGCGTTCCACCATGGGTCGGCGTGGATGACCACGCTGGCACCGGTCAGGTTCAGTCCGGTGTTGCCGGCCTTCAGGGAAATCAGGAAGGCAGGCGTATCGTCCGCATTGAACTGGTCGACGAGTTCGAGACGCTTCTTCTTGGGCGTGGAGCCGGTGATGGTGTAGTAGCGCAGGCCTTGCGCGTCGAAACGTTCGGCGATCAGATCAAGGAAGCTGGTGAACTGGGAGAAGATCAGCGCCTTCTTGCCTTCGTTCACACAGGTTTCCACCAGTTCGGTGATGGCGGCAAGCTTGGCCGATTGATCCTTGGCATCGGCGTACAGCAGCCTCGGATCGCAGCAGATCTGGCGCAACTTGGTCAACTCGGCGAGGATGCGAATCTTCGACGTGTTGAAATCGGCTTCTTCGCTGTGTTCGAGCTGCATTCTGAGCCGCTGCTCGTGAGCCGCATACAGTTTGCGCTGTTCGCCGGCAAGCCGCACGGTCAGCGTGGTCTCTAGCTTGTCCGGCAAATCGGTCAACACCTGGGACTTCAGCCTGCGCTTGATGAACACGCCCACCAACGACTGCAATTGGCGAGATACCCGAGCGGCCTCAGGATTGACTTGTGCGGCGGCCCGACCTTCAGCCGTGCTGCCATCCGCGGCCCGGGCATTGGAGATGGGCAACTCATAACGCTCATGGAATCGCTTATATGAGCCGAGCAGCCCCGGCATCAGGAAGTCGAAAATGCTCCATAGTTCGGAGAGTCGGTTTTCGATCGGCGTGCCAGTCAAGGCGAAACGATGGTCGGCGGCCACGGCCTTGACCGCTTTGGCTATTTTCGTGGTGTGATTCTTGATGTACTGGGCTTCATCCAATGCCATGACATTGAAACGTTGCTCATTGGCGGTGTAATCATCGACATCTCGGCGCAGCAGGTCGTATGAGGTGATGAGCACGGTGGGTTCATCCGCCCGGAACGCACGGCCGATGGCGGTACGGCGCTCGGCTTTGGTACCGGCCACCACCACGGCATTGAAGCTCGGGGCGAACTTGGTGAATTCGGCACCCCAGTTGTACACCAAGGACGCCGGGCACACGATCAGCGATGGGCCAAGGCTGCCGTCGCCCATCTCGCCGGTATTCCGCTGATATCGAGACAGGAGCAACGCGATAAGCTGCACGGATTTACCCAAGCCCATCTCATCGGCCAGAATGCCGCCAAAACCCTTGTCGCACAACGTGTTCAGCCATTGAAAGCCTTCGACCTGATAAGGGCGCAGAATATGCTTGAGACTATCCGGCACTTCATACGACTTAGGGTCGATGATCTTGAGATCGTCGATGTATTCGGTGAACGAAGCGTCCTTGACTACATCGGAGCCGTCATCCGGCAGCTCACCATCCAGTAGGAATGCTCGACCGCCCGGCAACTCGATCAGTCCGGAGTTGAGCTGCTGCTCGCTCAGATCGAGGTCGCTGGCCAATCGGTCCAACGTGCTGAGATTCGCGCCGCTGAGTTTGACAAGCGTGCCGTCCTTCAACTGATGGAATCGTTGACGCCGACGGTACGAAGATAGCAAGGCACCCACTTCGTCCGGCGGCACTTCATCAGCGAGGGGTGATATCTCCACCAAGTTGCCTTTGATGGACAATCCGACTTTGACGCTTGGTGGCTTGGGCGCGATCAGCCGGTCAAAAGCCGGTGTGGTGAAGACCTCCCCCACTTCCTTTAGTGCCGGCAATCCCTCGTCAAAGAGACGAACGATCTGCGTGGTGTCATCGCGATCGATAGTGGCCGCATCAGACACGAATTTTTTGGTGGCCTTTCGCGCGGCCGGCGTTCGGAACCCATTCACCGTCTGATGAGTGGCGGCCGCAACGCGCTTGCGCTGGTCAGGCATGGTAAAGAATTCACGCACTACATCAATCGCAAGATGCTCAGCGTCGAAATCACGACCAATCACGCCCCGAGACAAGGGGATGGAACGCTCGCCCTCAGCATGCACCGTCGGGCCATCGGGTAGCAACGGGACAATGGCATCGCCGTAGCGTGCCTTGACCTCGCATTGCACACCATGCTCATCACGATCCAGATAAAACTGGAGGCTGCATTCCGTAGGACTTAATTCAGCCAGCTCGCGAGGAATCTCACTGGCCTCCAACAGTCCGGCACCAACCAGCTGAGGCAATAGCGTGCGTGCGAATAGGGCGATGTCATCGCCGGCAATGACCTGTCCCTCGCCATCGGGTTCAAACAGGTCTCCCAATAGTCCTCGCAACGGAATCAATCGTTTCGGGCAACGGACGAATCGGCATCCTGCTGCGCTTTTACGCTGAGAGCCCGCCACCATGGCGGATACCGCACCGGCCGGATTAGTGGAGGCGAGCAACAGCCATACATTCTTGCCGCCGTCAATCACGGTTTCCACCGCTGGCACTCCGGTAAGCAGGTATCCGGCATCCGGACCATACGTATTGAAATCACGCCGCGCAATGCGCATGAGAAAATCTGGCTCGCCACCATCAACTGGCACCGATGCAGGCTGCCCGGAGAACCATGTGTTCAGCACGAGCTGTGCGCCTCTGCCCTCACGTACGGACAGCAACCGGGCCACTTCCGGTGCTGAAAGCGTCAGATGACGGTCGATGGCGATATGCCCGTAATACCTGTCCTGCTGCTCGGCCGCACGACGCACGGCCATCGCATCATCAAGGACGTCCAGCAGGGGGCGCGAATCATCATCGAGCATATCCGGCGTATGAATAAAGGCAAGCTTCTGCCCATAATCCGCATAGTCGCCGTTCGCCATGGCAAGCACAAATTGCGGAATCGATTTCAGCACATAGCTGGACCCATTGGAAGCCGAGCCGATCTTGAACTCCACGCTCCACACGCCGTCGATGAAACTCAATATCGGGACAAGCTGCACCTGCCCCAAGCCCACAGTCTCGCTGTCACCCTGATACCCGCCGCCTCGGGTGCCGGCACGAGAGCCGTATCCGCTTTTTGTACGCCGAGCATTTGCACCGTTTTTCCCTTGCGTGGCATCAAACCGACGCATAACCGCATTGCGACGACGAATTTTGGCTTGAGCGTCTTGCCTATCGGCGTGCTCCATATAGTCAATCAGCGTCCGAGACGGTCGTGCGGCCCCGGCACGGTAGCCTTCAAAACGCTGCGGATCATCGCAGAATATGAAGGCGAGCGCAATCATGTGCTTGCACATGCCATAGCCACGGCCGTAAGCCGGGCATGAGCACTTGCCGCCGACGGCTTCTCCCGTATCGAGGTCGAATTGCACGCTGGTACGATACCTACTCGATGGGCTGGTGGTGCCACGTAGAATACCGTCAAGCTCGGCATACCCGGTTCGATGATTTTCGCTGTATACCGGATTGATAACCATGGTGGCCGCTTTGCGCGCAATGCTACGGGCACGAGCGAGCACGGCATTCGACGATGACGATTCCACATCGTTGCGTAACGCAAGGATAGGGACGGCATGGGCTTCGGCACGCTTCGCAGACCCGGCGAAATGGCCTTCGTCCTCATCGTCGAACCATACGGAACGTCCTTGCCTGAAACGATAGGGCATCACCGCATCGGCGGCGGACAAACTGTCCGTTCCACCAAACGTTACGTCTCTGCTGCCGGCCGCGCCTGAGCTACCAAGTATTCCACCCGTCTCACCAGAAATGCCGCCTACTCCGCCGCTTTTACCGGCATAGATGCCCCTGCCCCCATTAGTGTCATCAGTGTCATCTATGTCATACCGACCGTCGTCGTAATCGGCATCTTCGTCGTCTCCTCTTTTCCAAGGATTGCGACGACGCAACGCATGGCCCCAGGAAACGCCGGAATCATCATCCTCATAAGGCAGGAGGCCATCGTCATCCGCATTATCGGGAACATGGCCAAACACACCATACCCTTTGCTCATGGGCGAGCCTCCTTTCCAGCGAATGTATTTCAACCCAACGTTTCCATCCTAGACGAAGCGCGCGGTAGCCTTAATGTATGGATGCAGACAAGCCGGCGCAACGCAAATCCTATGCAGGGAACACCACCCTCGAAATCTTCGAGGTGCTGTGGCGTCACAGTTACTTTGGGCATGGCCTGACCGTGCGGCAAATACTCGATGAGCTTGCCCGTAAACACCAGCTGGAAGATCCAAGCGAGCTGCCGACCGAGAAGACCATACGAAACCAGCTCAAAAAGCTGACCTCCACGGAATTTCTCGGCAGACATATCGGGCATCTCACCGAAAGCGACCTTGCCGGCATCGAATGCAAGAATCCACAACCCGGCTGGTATCTTGATGCATTCCTGTCCACTGCCGAAATGCGACTGCTACTAGACAGTCTTACCCTATCTCGCATCAGCCTCGACACCATGGACGACCTCATCGGTAAAATCCGCGAGCTCGCAGGCGCCGCCGGGCAGGCAGTAGGCTACCTGGACCATGTGGCCACCTACACGCATATCAACGGTGAGTTCCTATCCACTATCGACCAGCTGAATCAAGCCATCGAAGAAGGCCACGGCGTAACCTTCCAATACCGTGATTACGGACCGGATGGCACCTTGATACCGCATAAAAGCCGTACGGGTGCAGGCCGAATTACCTACACCGCCGACCCTTACCAGATGGTGTACAAGAACGGACGCTATTACCTCATCTGCCACCTGCATGGCGAAGACAACCTCCGCATTTTCGTGGTCAACCGAATCGCCAACGTCAGCGCCAAAGGCAGGAACGGCACAGTGCCACTGGAAAAACCAGCACCAGCTGATTTTGACGCAGTGAACTTCATGCGCCACCGTCCATACCCCGTAGCCGATGCCCCGATTCGCATCCGCATGGCCGTACGAGACGAATCCATGCTCAACAACGTGTTCGAATGGTTCGACGACCCTCAAATCAAACATTCACCGGACGGCACACAGTTCGAAGTCATCGTCGATGCTCCCGAACGCGCTGTGTTCTGGTGGGCATTGCAGTATTCCTGGGATGGCCGCGTAGTGATTCTTGAGCCCGATTCGCTCAAGCGCAAACTCTATGATGCCGGGCGTCGCATGGCCACAGCCTATGCTCCCGAATGATGCAACATCACATCGCACACCTCCTTGTCGAGTTGTTCACCAGCGAATTTCACCGGAGAACCTATCATCCCATCGCCAATCACACTCGGTAATTTTTTACCGGGAAATACGATTTCAAGCCATTTCGCGGGCATCGTCCCTCACCTAGGCGCACATAAGGCTAAGGTGGGAATCATTAATCGCATCGCGCGTCCACAAGCGTGCACTAGCGCGTACAACAATAAGGAGCAACTATGAGCGAAGAGCGTACCGCATGGGGCTGGGGTCTGGCCAGCGTAGACGCCGCCGGCACCACCCTGGACGTCTGGTACCCCGAACTGAATCTCGGTGAGGCACCGGCCGAGTCCGATCGCCCGAACCACAATTTCGGTACTTTGGCTCACGATGAGGCCGACGCCCGTGGCATTCGCCGCGTGCCGGTATTCGTCGTCAGCCAGTTGGACGAGCCGATCAGTAATGCCGCGGACGCTTACCTGAAGCTCCATTTGATGAGCATGCGCATGGCCAAGCCGAACACGCTGAACCTCGACGGCATCTTCGCCCAGCTCGCCAATGTGGTGTGGACCAACTACGGCCCCTTCGCCGTTGAAGACTTCACGCTGCGCAAGGCCGACGTCGAACGCGCCTCCACCGAAGCCGCTCTCGCTTTCGCCTCCCAGGCCGGACTGCCTGCCGCAGCTCCTGCCGCCACTGTCAACGTGTTCGGTGTGGATAAGTTCCCGCGCATGATCGATTACGTAGTGCCCACCGGCGTGCGCCTCGGCGACGCCGACCGCGTGCGCCTCGGCGCTTACTTGTCTTCCGGCACCACCGTGATGCACGCCGGATTCGTGAACTTCAATGCCGGCACGCTCGGCGTCTCCATGGTCGAAGGCCGTGTTTCGCAAGGCGTGGTCGTGGGTGACGGTTCCGACATCGGCGGCGGTGCCTCCATCATGGGCACCTTGTCCGGTGGCGGCAAGCTGCGCAATTCCATCGGCGAGCACTCGCTGCTCGGCGCCAACGCCGGTATCGGCATCTCTCTGGGCGATAACTGCACCGTCGAAGCCGGTCTGTACATCACCGCCGGCACTAAGATCACCATCTGGGACAAGGCCAAGGCCGCCGCTGGCGAACCGCTGGAAGTGGTCAAGGGTGCTGAGCTCTCCGGCAAAGACAACATTCTGTTTATCCGCAACTCGGTGAACGGCCGCATCGAAGCCCGCTACCGCAAGGTGGGAATTGAGCTCAACGCCAAGCTGCACAAGAACTGAAATTGAAATAATGGAGCGTTATCTTCGTTGCCCCTCGGTCGACGTACCTTCGTACGCCTTCCCTCGGTGCGCCTCGATACCGCACACATTATTTCAATTTCAGAACTAGCCCTGCTAGTTCTTATGCAGCCGTCGCAGCATAGCTGGTTTGCGCTGTACATATAGAAAGCGCCTCACTGGAATCTCCAGCGAAGCGCTTTCTCAAACCAACAATCACCGCTCGTCCATCGGCACGAAATCGCGCTCGACCGGACCGGTGTAGACCTGGCGTGGGCGGCCGATCTTGGTATTCGGGTCGGCCAACATCTCACGGTACTGCGCAATCCAACCGGGAATGCGGCCCAGCGCGAACAGCGTGGTGAACATGGCCGGATCGAAGCCGATCGCCCGATAAATCAAGCCCGTGTAGAAGTCGACGTTCGGATACAGGTTGCGCGATACGAAATATTCGTCATTCAGCGCAATATCTTCAAGCTCGGTGGCCACGGCGAACAGCGCGCGCTCGTCAGACGGCAGCTTCTGCGTATCTTCGCGCTCCATGATCTTTTCCAGATACTTCCTGGCAATCGCCGCGCGCGGATCATACGACTTGTATACACGGTGGCCAAGGCCGGAAATCTTCTGGCCATTCTCCTTGGCATCACGCACGAACTCGGCCACAGACTTGCCGGAATCACGAATCGCCTTCAATTGGCGCAGTACGGCCTCATTCGCACCACCATGCAACGGACCGGACAGCGCATTGACGCCAGCGGCCACCGCCGAATACAGGTTGGCGTGGGCGGAACCGGCGATACGCACCACCGAGGTCGAGCAGTTCTGCTCATGGTCGGCATGAATAATCAACAAACGACCCAAAGCATGCACATACAGCGGGTCGGATTCAAACGGCTCGTACGGCACAGCGAAGCACATGCGCAGGAAGTCGTCCACATAGCCGCGCGCGTAATCGGGGTACAGCATCGGCTCATCGCGACGACGGCGGAAGATGTACGACACAATCGTACGGGCCTTGGCCATGATGATCTTGGCGGCCTCATCAAGCTGGTCGTTGTCAGAAATATCGGTGGTGTCCGGGTAGAACGTGGCCAGCGCATTGATGGCGGAGGCAAGCACGCTCATCGGGTGAGCGGAGCGCGGGAACGAACCCATGAAGGTACGGAAGTCTTCGCCAACCATCGTCTTGTGATTGATGTCCGCACAGAACTGCTCATACTCAGCCCTGCTCGGCAGCTCGCCGTGGCGCAGCAGCCACGCCACCTCCAGAAAATCGGAGTTCTCGCACAGTTGCTCGATGGGGTAACCGCAGTAGCGCAAAATCGAATGCTTGCCGTCGATGTAGGTGATTTTCGATTCGCACTGCGCGGTGGTGAGGAATCCGGGATCAAGCGTTACCCAGCCATCGTTGCGCAGTTTGGAAACGACGATGCCATCCGGCCCTGCACTAGCCTTAACCACGGGCAGGTTGAACTTGTTCGAATCGACATCAAGTTGTGCCGTTGCCATTCGCGCACCTTCCTCTTCATGAACCACTTACCCCAAACATTAACGTTCACGCGTTCGCGAACACTAGTGTTCGGTACTCTATGTCTTCTGTGTTACCGCTGGCGAATGCCGGTCGATACACGAAAGCCGAAGTGCGCTCATGCTATCAAAGCAAACGCACTTCGGCTTGTTACGTCTCGAATTCGCGGGAAAACCGCGAACAGACGGACGGCTAATGAGACGCTGATCGCCCATCACAGGCCAATCAGGCACCTACCATACGCCAAACGCCGATCAGAGGTTGGTGCGATCGGTGAAGACGATCGGGCCGTTCTCGGTGATGGCGATGGTGTGCTCGGAGTGGGCGCCGCGCGAGCCGTCGGAGGCACGCAGGGTCCAGCCGTCCTTCGGATCCTGGAAGATCTCGTCGGTGGTCTTGAGGAACCACGGTTCGATGGCGATGACCAGGCCTTCGCGCAGCTTGTAGCCGTGGTGGGCGCGGCCGTCGTTCGGCACGTGCGGGTCGCCGTGCATGATGTGGCCCACGCCGTGACCGCCGAACTCGAGGTTGATCGGGTAGCCGTATTCGCGCGCGACGTCGCCGATGGTGTTGGAGATGTCGCCGAGACGGTTGCCGGGCTTGGCCACGTCGATGGCGGCGGCGAGCGCTTCCTCAGTGCACTTGATGATGCGCAGGTCTTCGGGGTCCGGGTCTTTGCCGACCACGAAGCTGACGGCGGAATCGGCCACCCAGCCGTCCACAGAGATGGCGAGATCGAGGGAGACGAGGTCGCCGTCCTTCAGGCTGTAGTCGTACGGCACGCCGTGCAGCACGGCGTCGTTGACGGAGGTGCAGATGTAGTGGGCGAACGGGCCGGTGCCGAAGTCAGGAGCGTAGTCAACATAGCAGGATTCGGCGCCCTTGCGGTCCACGATCTTCTTGTGGACGAACTCGTCGATTTCGAGCAGGTTGGTACCAACTTTGGTGGTCTCCTGCAGTTCCTTCAGAATGCCGCCGACAAAACGACCAGCCGGCTTCATTTCCTCGATTTCACGAGGGGTTTTCAGTTCGATCATGAGATTCTTTCTACCTTGTTGAGACTTGTTCTCAACTCTAGACCAGCCCGAGGTCAACCGCCAGAAGCCTACCTGAAATCCACTCGCAGCCCATTAATGGCCAAGGCCGAGAAAAAGCGCCCGGCAGCACATAGCCTGCACGGGCGCTTTGGATTGATTGTCTGGGGACTGGTTGCATGAAGCGTGAGATTACTTGCGACGCTTGCCGAAAGTGAACGCGCGAATCACTGAAGTAATCCCCATCACCACCATGGCGCATCCGCCGAAGATAATCATGAATACGGCGGAGCTCAGCGGGCTCATCAGCACCACGAAGCCGGCGATAATCGAGATGATGGCATAGGCGATGGCCCAGCCGGAATGCGGGATACGCCACGATTCAACCAGCGACAGCACGCCTTCCATAATCCATCCGAAACCGACCATCAAAGTAATGAGTAATGCCAGCGTCTGACCGGTCATGCCGTAGTTGCGCACAACCACCACGCCGCCAAAGGTCAGCAGAATGCCGACGAACACGTCCAGCACACGCCAGCCGCCCGGCAGACCCGGCTCCACGAGAGCGCTGACGATGCGCACCACGCCGGAAATCACGAAATACACGCCGAGCAACAATGCGGCCAAAGCCAGCGTCTTGTTCGGCACCAGCAACAGCGCAGCGCCCAAGGCGATGGCGGCCACGCCCACCACGCCGTAAATGATGCGAATCTTGGTCTTGGCTTTTTCCGGCAGCCATTCCTCGATCAGGCGGAATGGACTGAAATTGCCGACATACCAGTTGGTCTGCTGCCAGCCGGGTTGACTTTGATCGCCCCATGGACCATTCGGCTGCCCGTCCGCTTGGCTATTCGATTGGCCGTCCGCCTGATACCGCCGACCGTCCGGCCCCCATGCCGGCTGGCCGTTCGGGCCATAGTTCGGATTGTAGGCGTACGGGCCGTAGTACGGGTTCTGGTTCGGTTCGCCTTGTGGCTGGCCGTTCTGCGCATGCTGATTCTGAGTGTCTTGCGCTCCCGGCGCGCCTTGCGGAGGATATTGGCCGCCATGATTGCTGTCATACGCACCATACTGCGGTTGGCCCGGTTGACCCGCCGGATTCGGCTGGTTCGGCTGGCTCTGGTTGGGCTGGCCCGTCTGGCCATTCCACTGGTCCTCGTTCGGATTGCTCATCGTAACTCCTTAGCTCAAGGTCCATGTTCAGATTCCACATACTATGATAGACAAGTTGTCTAATTTGAACCATCACCACAATTAGGCAATCTGTCTAGTTCACTGACAGCGCAATGCCCATAACGCAATATCTGCACCATCAACGCTTCTCCCCCGCCGCGATTAGGCTTAGGGCCATGACCAACGAAACCGAAACGCTGACGTCGGGCATCGACCCGGCATCGTTCTCCTCCGTCATCAAGCCGACCAACGACCTGTTCCGCTACGTGAATGGCCCATGGATCGACACCTACCGATTGCCCGACGATCGTTCGCGCTACGGCTCCTTCGACAAGCTTGCCGAAGACGCCGAAAACCAAGTACGCGACATCCTCGACGCCGACGACTGCCCGGCTGTCAAGTCTGAGGCCCTGTACCGCTCATTCCTCAACACCGACGCCATAGAGGCCGCCGGCCTTGACCCGATCCGCGATGAGCTTGACCTCATCGATTCCGCCATCGACAAGGCCGCTCTCACGCGCGTGCTCGGCACCATCAACCCAGCCGGCGGCCCCGACCTGTTCGGCTTGGCCGTTTACGGCGACCCCGGCGACCCGGACCGCAATATCGCCCACCTTGAGCAGGCCGGCCTTTGCCTGCCGGACGAAGCCTACTATCGTGAGGACCACTACGTCCCCGTGCGCGAAGCATACGTGGCGATGGTCGCCACCCAGCTGGTGAACGCCGGGTACGCGCCCGCCGCCGAGTCCAACGGTGGCGATGAACTGCCGGCCAACACCGGCGATGACGAGAGCAATGCTCCCGCCACGGTTCCCAGCGAAGCCGCGCTCGGCATGGCCCGCCACTTCCTTGCCGTGGAAACCAAGATCGCCGCCAACCATTGGGACAATGTGGCCACGCGCGACTCGGTGAAGACCTACAACCCCACCGATTACGCCGATCTGGCCGCCACGCTGAAAAACTTCGATCTCGGTTCTTGGATCGACGCTTGGCAGACCGCTTATGACGCCACCGAAGCCGCCAAGGCTCAGCCGATTGATTTCAAGTCTGTGTTCGCGCGCGTCATTGTGCACGAGCCGAGCTTCCTCACTGGTCTTGATGCGTTCTGGGCCGAGGCCGATCTGGCCGACCTTAAGCTGTGGGCCCGTGTTCACATGATTCTGGGCTTCGCCTCCTCCCTGTCTCGCGACTTCGACACCACCAACTTTGACTTCTACGGCAAGGTGCTCTCCGGTGCCAAGAAGCAGCGCGATCGTTGGAAGCGCGCGGTGAGCCTGGTCAACGGCATTTGTGGTGAAGATGTGGGCCGCGAATACGTGCGCCTGCACTTCCCCGAAAGCTCGAAGCGCCGCATGGAAGAGCTGGTCGCCAATCTGATTGACGCCTACCGCGTGTCCATCACCAATTCCGATTGGCTGGGCGAGGACACCAAGGCCAAGGCTCTGGAGAAGATCTCCAAGTTCACGCCGAAGATCGGCTACACCAACCACTGGCGCGATTATTCGGCGCTGAGTGTTTCCGCGGATGCGCTGCCCGCCGAGAACGCCAAGGCCGCGAACCTGTACGAGACCGGCTATCAGCTGGCCAAGGTCGGCAAGTCGGTCGACAAGGACGAATGGCTGATGAATCCGCAGACGGTGAACGCCTACTACGAGCCGAGCATGAACGTCATCGTGTTCCCGGCCGCGATTCTGCAGCCCCCGTTCTTCGACCCGAAGGCCGAGGATGCGGCGAATTATGGCGGCATCGGCGCAGTGATCGGCCACGAGATCGGCCATGGCTTCGACGATCAGGGTTCGCAGTACGACGGCGACGGCAAGCTCAACAACTGGTGGACCGACGAGGATCGCAAGAACTTCGAGGCCCGTACCGGCGCATTGATCGCCCAGTACAACAGCTTTGTGCCGCTGCAGCTGGCCGAGAAGTACGCTGACGAGCCTGATAAGGCACCGCACGTGAACGGCGCGCTGACCATCGGCGAGAATATCGGCGATTTGGGCGGCGTGAACATCGCGCTCAAGGCGTATGCATTCGCGCTCGGCAAGGCGGCAGGTAAGTCCGACGCCAAAGAAGACGGCTCCCCCGCCGCCATCAAGGCACTGCTCGATACCGCCCCCGAAATGGACGGATTCACCGGCCTGCAGCGCTTCTTCCTGAGCTACGCCTCCATCTGGCGCACCAAGAACCGCGACGAGCTGGCCGAACAGTACCTGCAGATCGACCCGCATTCTCCGGCCGAATTCCGCACCAACGGCATCGCCAGCAACGTGGACCTCTTCTACGATGCCTTTGGCGTGACCGAAGGCGACGCCATGTGGCTCGCGCCCAAGGACCGTGTGCGTATTTGGTAATCCCCGTTATGTAAAGGAAAACCGCTGTGTTTGCCTCGATTACAGGCGAACACAGCGGTTTTTCATGATGTATGGTTGGCACTCAGAATTCGGAATCACTGGGATTGGAAGATTCGGCGAAACCGTCGACGTAGGTTTGTTGGGCCACGGGCTGTGGTTGATTGGTGTCGGCGTCCGGTTGCGACATGACGGCATCGGCCACGGCCGCGGACTCGGTTGATGGCGACGGCGATTGGCCGGAATCGGAGGTGACCCCAAATTCGACGGGGCCAGATTCCGACGAGGTCGCATACGGGTCAATACCCACACCGGATGCGGCACCGCCCGCGCCATATTGCGTTGGCCTAACGTACGGCGACGATGCTCGTTGCCCGTTTCCGCCATCCATACCTTCGACGGCACCGTTGGCATTGCCGTTACCGTTGCCACCATTGCCTCCGTTCCCATTACCGGCACGCTGTGGCTTGATCAGCGACGTGGTGCCGAAGGTCAGGTCATGCCCAATGTTGGTGGCTTCGAGAACGGTTCTACTGCGCGGTTCGCCTTGCTCATTGGTCCACTGCTCGGTGATGAGTGAGCCGACCACAATGATGCGGTCACCGCGGCGAACCGAACTGGCGGCGTTCACGGCCAAAGCACGGAACGCTTTGACGCCCACCCATGCGGTTCCGTAATCCTCCCATTGTCTGGTAGTCGGGTTGAGTCGACTGCGCGTGCTGCCCATACGGAATGTCAGCACGCGGAAGCTCTCGGTTCCGCCTAGTGTCGGATCACCGGCCACAAAGCCGGTGACGGTCACTGCTGCTTGTTGATTTGCCATGATCGGTCCTTTCCTCAGCCTGCTGGCCTGTTGTTTGGATGTGGACCGCCGGAGCCTGTCTCCGGCTTCATTGCCGGCTTGCACGCCCCAGCGGTACCTCCACTGTGAGGCATGACGTTTGAAGTGCACAAGGGCAACTGGCAAATGTGGATACTGTGACGCAGTTGAATTTTTAAGAATGTGGATAAGTTTCGGTTATCCACAGCAAAGCGCCATTCTGCGACTGGGCAGAATGGCGCTTGATGCGATTAACGCCGAGGCTGAGTAAGTGGGACTCAACTGAGGGCGGCGAAGCGCTCGGCGAGCGCGTCGGCGGCTTCGGCGGCGGGCACGGCGACCTTGTTTTCGCCGTTGCGGTCGCGCAGTTCGATGGTGCCGTCGTTGACGTAATCGCGGCCGACCACGGCGACCAGCGGCACGCCGATCAGCTCGGCATCCTTGAACTTGACGCCCGGAGACACCTTCTTGCGGTCATCGTAAATAACCTCAAGGCCCTTGGCTTCAAGCTCGGCGACCAGCTTCTCGGCACCTTCAAACGCCACGGCGTCCTTGCCGGTGGCCACCACGTGCACGGCGGCCGGGGCAATCACGGACGGCCAAGCCAAGCCGGCTTCGTCGTGGTGTGTTTCGGCGATGCAGGCCAGCACGCGGGAAACACCGATGCCATAGCAGCCCATCCACACCGGCACGGCCTTGCCGTTCTGGTCGAGCACCTTCAGGTCCAGTGCCTTGGAGTACTTGAGACCCAGCTGGAACACCTGACCGATTTCCACACCACGCTCGAAGCTCAACGGACCGGAACCATCCGGGCTCATGTCGCCGTGGCGAACCTCAACGGCTTCCACCACGCCGTCGACCTTGAAGTCACGGCCGTACACCAGGTTGTAGTAGTCGACCTCGTTCTCATCGGCACCAGTGAACCAAGCGGAACCCTTGACCACGTGCGCGTCGATCAGGTAGCGAACCGGGTTCTTCACGCCAGCAGCCTCGGCCTGCGGGCCAAGCACCATCGGTCCGATGTAACCGGGCACCAGTTCGGGGTGCTGCTTCAGGTCTTCCTCAGTGGCTTCCTCAAGTTCGGCGGGCGCGAACTGGGCTTCCAGTCGCTTCATATCCACCGTACGGTCGCCGGGCACGCCGACGACAATCACTTCACGCCACGGCTCGTCATGCTCTTCATCCTCAGGGTGCTTGACGGTGATCACCACGTTCTTGAGGATGTCGGAAGCCTGCCATTCACGGCCATCAGTACGCGGGTGGTCGGCGTTGGCACGCTCGATCATGTTATCGATGGTCTTGGCATCCGGGGTGGCTTCCTTGGAAGCGGCGGGAGTGGTGGAAGCATCGATTTCCGGTAGTTCCGGAGTGCTCAGGGCCTCCACATTCCATGCCTTGCCGGAAGGTGCCAGCGCGAAGGTATCTTCGCCGATCGGCATCGGAGCCAGGAACTCCTCGGATGCGGAGCCGCCCATCGGGCCGGACATGGCGAACACAGGTACGTACTTCAGGTCAAGACGCTGGAAGATACGCTCGTAAGCGCCGCGCTCGTCATAGTAGGCCTTGCGCATGCCTTCTTCATCGATGGTGAAGGAGTAGGCGTCCTTCATGACGAATTCACGACCACGGATCAGGCCGGCGCGCGGACGGAACTCGTCGCGGTACTTGGTCTGGATCTGGTACAGGGTGACGGGCAGGTCCTTGTAAGAGGAGTACATGTCCTTGACCAGAAGGGTGAACATCTCCTCGTGGGTGGGGGCCAGCAGGTAATCGGCCTCGTGGCGATCCTTCAAACGGAAGATGTTATCGCCGTACTCCTCCCAGCGATGGGTGGCCTCGTAGGGTTCGCGCGGCAGCAGGGCCGGGAAGTGCACTTCCTGGGCGCCGATGCCGTTGATCTCCTCGCGGATGATGGCCTCGATCTTGTTCAGCACGCGCAGACCGAGCGGCAGCCAGGTCCAGATACCGGGTGCGGCCTTGCGGATATAGCCGGCGCGCTGCAGCAGCTTGGCTGAATCGACATCGGCATCAGCGGGGTCCTCGCGCAGGGTGCGCAGGAACATGGTTGACATACGAAGGGTATTGGAAGTCATGTGTTCCACGATATTCGCGTGAACCGACAAGCCCGCCTGCTATTCGCACTATTCCGACCTTCATCTTGGCATTCGGACTCACTCGTGCAACAATGACGGCTAGAAGGGTAGAAGGGCACGATGACGCAACCGACCGAGCAACAGGGGAATCAGCCGGAATCCTCGGAGCAGCCGGTGTATCAACCGGCCCCAGCATGGGCCCCGCAATTTTCTGCTGCAGCCCCCGCAATTCCCAACGGCAGTTCCACAACAAGCGGTATCGCAACAGCCAATGGCCATGCCACCGTTTGCGCAATCGCCTATGTCGGTCCCGGAACAAGCGGCCTGCCCGTATCAACCGTAACAGCCGGGCCGGGCCTATGCTTCTCCCTGCCCCTACCCGAATCCGGCAATGGCCCAGCCGAACCAACCATCAGTCGCGCAAGAGCGATTCGGGCGTTCGTCGGGACGGCTGACCGCATCACAGGTTATTGAGACATGCGCCACCATTCTTGCCGGCGTAATACTCCTCGGTCTTGCATGGACCAACCCGCAACCGTATGCCCCGGTGGATCTTATCGCCGGCCTGTCCGGAGCGGCCGCGCTGATTGTGGGTGTGCGTTTGCCGCAAGTACGCCCGATGCTGCGTAGCTGGCCGGCATTGTGGCTTGCTTTGGGCGGCATCATTCTGATTGTGGCAGCCGCGCGCTATGAGGCGAGCCTCAAATCGATGAGGACGATTGCCGCGCGTATTGGCGATCTGCGGTGAATCGCGCGGGCGACCTGAGGCAGATTACCAACGTCCGGCGATAGCAGTCCTGCATACGGGGCAGTGCCCATTGCCACCGTATCCGGCAGATAAACGATTGGCAATGATTCGATACCAATCGCGTTCCACGAGCTTGGCCCGGCATTCAGGGTTTGGGCAATACGTGGTATCGCCTTCACGATCATGCACGTTGCCTGTGTACACATAATTGAGTCCCTCTTCGAGGGCGATGTCTCGGGCGCGGGTCAGAGTCTCGTGCGGGGTGGGCGGTACGTCCATCATGCGGTAACTGGGGTGGAATGCGGAGAAGTGCAGCGGCACGTCCGGACCCAAGTGCTCGCGTATCCATGTACATTCAGCATGCAGCTGGGCGTCGTCATCGTTGAATCCAGGGATGAGTAGCGTGGTGAGCTCCACCCACACGTGTTCGCCTTCTGGTGTGCGTGCCTCGTTGACCGCATAGTCGATGGTCTCGAGCACATCGGCCAGATGAGTGCCGGTCACTTTCCAATAGAACTCTTCGGTGAAGCCTTTGAGGTCGATGTTGGCGGCGTCCATGGCCGCGTAGAAGTCGGGCCGGGCTTCGGCGCTCATGTATCCGGCAGTCACGGCGATGGGATGGATGCCGAGCGCTCGGCAGGCTTCGGCCGTGTCGATGGCATATTCGGCGAACACGATCGGATCGTTATAGGTGAACGCCACCGAATCGATGCCCCGGTCGGCCGCGACCTGCGCGATTTTCTCCGGACTGGCTTCCATGCCGAGCCGGTCGAAGCTGCGAGCTTTGGCAATATCCCAGTTTTGGCAGAATCGGCAACCGGAATTGCAGCCAGCCGTGCCGAAACTCAGCACACTGGAACCGGGGTGGAAGTGGTTGAGCGGCTTCTTTTCCACTGGGTCCACGGCGAAGCCGGAGCTGCGGCCGTAGGTGTCGGAGACGATGAGTCCGTCGTGGTTTGAGCGGACGAAGCAAAAGCCGCGTTGGCCGGGCTTGAGGACGCAGCGGCGCGGGCATAGTTCGCAGCGAGCGCGGTTGGTACCGTCGTGGAATTGCGTTTGCCAGCGGGCTATGGCGGGGTTACGAACATCTGTGACTGACGCCGTATGACCGCACGATTCCCGATGACCACCCTCCGGCGCTTCGCGCCACCTCTTGCCAGCGGGAGGAGATATGGTTGCTGCGTTAATGCTCGGCATAGGCGGTCACCTCGTAGCGTTGACAGTCGATTTCGCTATCGGTCCAGTCGTAGGAAGGGCGGATACCGGCTTTGGCGAGCAGGTGAGCGACGAAATCGTGCGGATCGGGCAGCTCATCCCACACTTGTGGCAGGAATGTGGCGCTGCGGCCACGACGGTCGGCGAGAATCAGACCGTCTTTGCCGGGGCGTAATACTTCCTCAAGTTCAGTGCGCGAACGTACCGGGCGTTCGACGTTGCTGCCGTCCCGTTTGACGGCGTCGGTCTGAGGTCCGGATTGCAGCGATGCCAGAGTCGCGGTCTTCGAGCCGGTACCGCGCGAATCGGCGTCACAGGAGTTCACTGTAATCGGCTCGGGCTCACCCAAGACGGATACCTCCACGTTGAGCAGCGGGTATTCCGCGGCGGTGACCGGGGTGAAACGTGGGTCGCGGGTGGCGGCATCCACTGCGTGCTCGGCCACGTCCTTGCCGAGCGAGCGGTGGGCGACCAGCGAACCAATGCACCCGCGTAGCCGGCCACCCTCGGTCAGGGTGACGAAACAGGCACCGGGCTCGTTCAGCCATGGGTTTGCGGCAAGAATGGACGCGGTCGAATCAGTGGCGGTCGGATGCTCGATATGCAGCCGTTCCCGGATAGCGGCACGGGCAAGTTTCAGCAGCACCTCACCGTGGGATGGCGTACCCGATGTGCCTAAGTCATCTGCACCGGCTAGAGCATCTGCTTCCGGCTTGGATTCCCACGCGGCAAACGAGACATATCCCACTACCGGCTCGTCGGCGTCTCGCATTGCGGGGCGAGGTTGGCCGGCGAGCGCCACCACGCCGTCGTCGCCGGAAGTGGAACAGCCGAGCTCGAAGAGCCTCATGTCCTTGCGGCCTTTTAACACATCCAGAAGGCCGTTGATCGGGTATGCGCCACAGGCCCGGCGAGGGTGAATCGGCAGATGCAAAGCCGCAATGTCCGCAATGGTCTGGTCATCCAACGCGCGGGCGACTTCGTGCGGATGATAGTGCGAGAGATCCGAACTAATCACGATGACGGTTTCCGGGCCACCCCACAAAGCACGCAACACATCACCCACCTCTTGTGGCGTGGCATCGCCCGCGTTCAACGGCACGATAGTGAGGTCTGGGCCGAGCACGGTCTGCAGGAACGGAATCTGCACTTCTACCGCATGTTCTTGTGCGTGGGTTGGGGCATTGACGATCATTGCGGGAGCCGGCGCGCCCGGACGGGCATGTGTACCGGAGCGCAATGGCTCATTGACAGACAGGCCCAGAGCCTTACGCTCGGCTGCAATGTCTACCGGCACAGTGCCCAGCGGCGTTTCAAACGCCGCTGCCGTGGAACAGGCGACGCCTCGCACGGCCACGCGGTGAGTCGGCCCTACGATTACCGCGCGAGTCACGCTCCCCCGCCCACGCTCCAAGAGCGCGTAAGCGAGCGCAGCTGCCGTGCCGGAATATATGTATCCGGCGTGCGGCACTATTACCGCCCTCGGCACCCCCGCTGGAAGTGTGGGCTCCAACTGTTGCAGAAGCTTTCGGCCGTAATCGAGCTGCTGGTTGATTAGCTGTTTGAGCGCGGTGCGGTCAGCCGGATAAAACGAACCGGCCACCGCTGACGGACGTATTGCGCCAGTGATTTTGCCGCTGCCGTCTGCCGCGCTTGCTGCATCTGACGCACTAGCCACACTGACCGTATCGATTTGCACACCGGCTCGGGCGGCCTCGCGAACCTCATTGTTTCCACGAAATATCTCGGATAGCACCATAACTACCACCTCTTATTCCATGGTAGCTGCTACGGAGCGCTTCTAAAGATCAGAATAACGCGTCCTGGGCGAAGTCATCGTCGGGATTGGCACCGAATTCGTCCGGCTCGGCGGGTTTGAACGCGTTTGCACCTTCATCGGCCAACTGGTCGGAGGCCGCGGCCGAGGCTTCGCGCAGGTCGCCGTCGAGCACCACGGCATCGGGCGAGACGAGGAACATGCGTTCGTTGACGCCGGCCAAATAGAGGCCGCCCAGCGATTCGACTCGGGACAGCGCCACATATCCCATGCCTGGCGCGAAGGTGCGCTTCAGGTCCATGACCGCACGGTCAAGCGTCATGCCTTGCGACTTGTGGATGGTGATGCCCCACGCGCAGCGCAACGGCACCTGGAAGACGGAGGCGAGCACGGTGTCGCCGTCCATCATCTCCCATGTGGCCTGTTTCATGGTGACGATGTTGCCGTTCTCGAATTCCACGATCGGCCAGCCGCCCTTGTTCTCCTGTGCGAAGCCACGCACGGTGCCGAGCGAGCCGTTGACGTACTGGCGATCGGTGTCGTTGCGCAGGGCCATGACAGCCGCGCCTTCCTTGAGTATCAATCGCTCGGGGGCCAACATGTTCTTTTTGAGTCGGTCGACCAGGTTGGCAGGGCCTGCTGTCTCGGCGTGGAACTCGTGTGGATCAAGCATGATCTGGTTCAGGCGCATGTCGTTGAGATTGTCGGCCTGCCGGTTCACCGGGAACAGGTGGACGGCGACCTGGCCGGGCTCGGGCAGTTTGCCCAGACGAGTGACGAGCACGTCACGGTCGGACTGGGTCACGTCGCCTTCGCGAATGTCGGTGAGCACGGTCAGCAGTTCGCCGGTATCCTGACGGTGCTGTTCGGTCAGATAGCAGATCACCGTGTTGAGTTCGGGCCATACCAGCGATTCGGTGATGAAGCCTTCGGGGTTCAAGCCGGCACGGGCATACCGTTCGCGACTGGCGATGAATTCGGGCGTGGGGGCGATGAGGTCGCGGTTGCGCCCGGACACCGAAACCGGCGGCAGCTGGAAGAAGTCGCCGGACAAGACAACCTGGATGCCACCGAACGGGCGTGGATCACGGCGTACTTCGCGGCAGACTTGGTCGACCATGTCGAACAGCCAGGCGTGCAGCATGGAAACCTCGTCGATGACGAGGATGTCCGTGGTCTGAATCTTGCGTTTGCGCCGGGATTTGATGAGTTTGAGCAGGCTGGCGCTCAGGGCGGTGGCCACGCCGACGCCGCTCCACGAATGGATGGTTTGGCCGTTGATATGTGTGGAGGCGATGCCTGTGGACGCGGTGACTGCCACACTGGCGCCGTCGGCCCGAGCCTGACGGATGAACTCGTTCAAGACATAAGTCTTGCCGGCACCGGGCGCACCGGTCAGGAACACGTTCGCGCCGGCGTTCAGAATGGCCAGGGCTTCGGTTTGGCGCATATCAACCTCTCTAGACTCCCCTCAGGGAGGGGAGCCAAGTACGGCGGACTACTTATTGAGGATGCTGGTGGCTACTATGTCGGCGGCGATGGCCTTGGATGCGGCATCGTCCGGGCCGGGGGCGGGGGCCATAAACGCCTTGCGGTAGTAGCGCAGCTCGTCCAAGGATTCGATGATGTCTGCGAGAGCACGATGGCCACCGTTCTTTGGCGGGCGGTTCTCGTAGACGGCCGGGTACCAGCGGCGGGCGAGCTCCTTGAATGTGCTCACATCCACGCTGCGGTAATGCAGGTGGCTCATGAGGTTCGGCATGTAATGGTCGAGGAACTTCTTATCGGAGCCGATGGTGTTGCCGGCCAGCAGCGGGCGCACGCCTTCCGGCGTGAAGCGCAGCACGTATTCGGTGACCTTCTGCTCGGCCTCGGCCAGGCTCAGGCCATTCTCCCACTCGTTGATCAGGCCAGAACGGGTGTGCATCTGGCGCACGAAATCGTTCATGTGGTTCACGGCCTTCTCGGACGGCTTGATGACGTAATCCACGCCCTCGTCCAGCACATTCAAATCGAAATCAGTGGGCACTACGGACACTTCGACCAGTTCGTCGCCGCCGAAGATATCCAAGCCCGTCATTTCGCAGTCAATCCAAATCAGGCGCGAATCCTTTGCGCTGTAAGTTTCTGCATCATGGCTGTCGACCATGGTAAGCCTCTTTTCGTCATGTCACCCGTTATTACAAGAACAGTTCAGACTATACCCCAGCGCATACAAGCTATCTCGAGCCACATACGCGAAAAGGGCCTGCATAAGCAGACCCTTTTCACAAGGAATCAACCCCTAACTAGCGCAAGCTAGCGGGCATCAACCGATCAGTTGTTGTGGAAGCCGGAGTAGTTCGGGGCTTCGGTGGTCATCACGATGTCGTGCGGGTGCGATTCGCGCAGGCCGGCGTCGGTGATGCGGATGAACTTGCCGCGTTCCGGCATTTCGGCGATGTTGTGTGCACCGATGTAGAACATGGACTGGTGCAGGCCACCGAGCATCTGGTAGAGCACGGCGTTCAGTGGGCCGCGGTACGGCACTTCGCCTTCCACGCCTTCCGGCACGACCTTGTCGCTGGAGGTCACGTCGGCCTGGAAGTAGCGGTCCTTGGAGTAGGACTTCTTGCCGCGCGGGGCCATGGCACCGAGGGAGCCCATGCCACGGTACAGCTTGTACTGCTTGCCGTGCAGGAGCACCTTCTCGCCCGGGGCTTCCTCACAGCCAGCGAGCGTGCCGCCGAGCATCACGGAGGAGGCGCCGGCCACGAGGGCCTTGGCGATGTCACCGGAGTAGTGGATGCCACCGTCGGCGATGCAGGGCACGCCAGCGGCACGGCAGGCCTGGGCGGCCTCGTACACGGCGGTGAGCTGCGGGACACCGACACCGGCAACGATACGGGTGGTGCAGATAGAGCCGGGGCCAATACCGACCTTGACGGCGTCCGCGCCAGCCTCAATCATGGCCTGAGCACCGGAGCGGGTGCCGACGTTGCCGCCGATGATCTGCACGCCGTCGAAGGCGGAGTCGTGCTTCAGGCGGGAAATCATGTCGAGTGCCAGACGGGCCTCACCGTTGGCGGTGTCGACCACGAGCACGTCCACGCCAGCCTCCATCAGAGCGGAGGCACGCTGCCAGGCGTCGCCGAGGAAGCCGACGCCGGCGGCCACGCGCAGACGACCCTGCTCATCCTTGGTGGCGTCCGGGTACTGCTCGGTCTTGACGAAGTCCTTGACGGTGATCAGGCCGGTCAGGTGGCCTTCCTCGTCAACGAGCGGCAGCTTCTCAACCTTGTGCTGGGCGAGCAGACGGTGAGCGTCGTCCTTGGAAATGTTGGACGGGCCAGTGACCAGGTTCTCCTTGGTCATGACATCCTTAACCTTCAGGGTGTCGTAATCCTCGGAGGCGATGAAGCGCATATCACGGTTGGTGATGATGCCGACGAGCTTGTTTTCCTTGTCCACAACCGGCAGACCGGAGATGTGGAACTTGCCGCACAGCTTGTCGAGGTCGGCCAGAGTGACCTCGGGGTTGACGGTCAGCGGGTCGGTGATCATACCGGACTCGGAACGCTTGACCACATCGACCTGAGCGGCCTGGTCGTCGATGGACAGATTGCGGTGCAGCACACCGATACCACCGTTACGAGCCATGGCGATGGCCATCTCGGACTCGGTCACGGTATCCATGGCAGCGGAGAGGACCGGGGCCTTCATCACGATCTTGCGAGTCAGATGAGTGCTGGTGTCCACTTCGGAGGGAATGACATCCGTCTCGTTCGGCAGCAGCAACACATCATCATAAGCAAGGCCGAGCTTGGCGAAAATCGGAGGAAGGGGAGCATACGCCGATTGGGCGTTCAATTCATCGAGGTTTGTAGCCATACAAACACTATATGAACACGCGCTGACCTTCACGACACACGCTTGTGAGCGCTCACTTATCCGCTGCCGGGTCCTGCACCTCACCCGCCTGCGAGTCCCGCGAATCCGCAGGCGAATCAGTCATCGAATCCGTTGCCTGAGAGCCAATCGAATCCCGGCTCTCCCCTACTGCAGACTGCGACTTAGCCGTAGCATGCTGCGCGTTCTTGCGTGCGGATTCGAGCGTCAGGTTCTCGGCTTGGATCTCGGGAATACGATGCCGCAGATAGGGGTACATCGTGGCTATGGTCAGCACCACCACGGCGATGGGCATGCCCACGGCCACATGCTGCGCTTTGAAGAACAGAATCGTCAGCGAACCGAATGCGATCAGCGCGGCCCATCCCCACAGGATCAGCACAGCGCCACGCACCGAATGCCCGATCTTCAGCATGCGATGGTGCAGGTGCATACGGTCCGGATGCATGGGCGACTGGCCTTTGGCCAAACGCCGCACAATCGCCAGACACATGTCAAGCACAGGCAGGAACAACACCAGAATCGGCAGCAGAATTGGCATGAACACCGGCAGATAGATGCTGGCATGAATCGAGGCCGGGTCAAGACGTCCGGTCATCACAATCGAAGCGCAGGTGATGAGATAGCCAAGCAGCATCGAACCGGAATCACCCATGAACAGTTTGGCGGGATGCCAATTATGCAGCAGGAAGCCCACGCAGATACCCACCATCATCACGTCGATCAGCGTGGCCGACGAAGCATAACTCGGGGAAGACCGGGCGATGATATACGAATAGGCGGCGAACGCTATGCCACCAATCGCCACGATACCGGCCGCCAGACCATCGAGGCCATCAACGAAATTGACCGCGTTAATCGAGGCGACGATCAGGAATGCGGTGATCGCCATGGACAGACTCGGCGAGGCGGTAATCAGCGAACCGCCCAAAGGCAGTGAGATGATCTGCAATCCGCCCCAAGCCACGAATACGGAAATCAGCAGCTGACCGGCAAGTTTCAGCATCCAATCGAGATCCCACAGGTCATCGGCCATGCCCAGCAGACTGATCATGATGCCGCCGGCAAGAATCACCCACATCTGGTAATTGCCGTTGAACAATCCCGAGAGAAAAGGCAGCCGACTGGCGAATACGGTAGCCACGGCAAAACCGATCAGCATGCCAAGGCCGCCCATGCGCGGCGTGGGAATGGTGTGCACGTCTCGGGCACGCACCTCGCCAACCGCACCGATTTCGATGGCGACGTGGCGAATCAGCGGAGTCACCAGCCAGGTGACGCCACCGGCGATGGCAGCAATCAGTAGGTAGATTCTCATGCGCCGAGTCCCCCGCCGTTGAGGTGGAGGGCCTTGCGAATCACGTTTTGGGCGATGACGCCTTCACGCAGGATCTCGATGCCGTCGCGCGCGTACGGATCGGCTTTGACGACGGTGCTGGAGACATGGCCTTGGGTGGGACCGCCGTCCAGATACAGGTCGACTTCGCTGCCGAACGCGTCAACCGCCTCCTGGACGGTCTGCGCGCTTTCGTCGCCGGAACGGTTGGCGCTGGACGCGGCCAGCGGGCCAGTCGCCTTGAGAATCGCGAGGCACAGCGCCGAATTGGGGATGCGGATGCCTTGCGTGCCGGGGCGACCATCGGCGGTGTCGGCCAAAGTCTCCAACGTGCAGTCGGGCCGGGCTACGGCAATCGGCGAGAACGCGCCAGGCAGAAACGCCGCCGACAAACGATTCAGCGGGGACGGCAGGTCGAGACCGAGCTCATCAAGCTGGTCGGTGGATGCGAGCAGTACCTGCAACGCCTTATAGCGCGGGCGACGCTTGAGCCGGTAGATACGGTCGATAGCGGCCTTATTACGCGGATCGCACGCCACTCCATATACCGTATCCGTTGGAATGACGACCAATCCACCATCCCGGATGACACGCGCCGCCTGTGCCAGCGATTCATCCGTGACTTTCAGCGTTGTTCCGCCTTCCACGCTCACGCCACCTCCGTTCGCTTGTGTATTCACAATCTACCATTGCACCATTGCGCCCCGACTTGCATAGTTCATCATCGCTCGTTTGCCGTACTGCCGTTTTCCGATTCGCCCCACACGCACAGACCGTAGATACAATGAGTCCATCCATGCTCTTTCGCGAAATTACAGGAGTGTTCAATGAGCGAAATCAATGCTGAATCCACCACCATGCCTCCCGTCGAACTGCGTATGCCGCGCGCCAGCGAGCGCGAGGAGATGCTCGCCGGCAAACTGTACAATTCGGTAGACCCTGAATTGAATGCCCTGCGCGAGAAGGCCGGCGACCTGTGCGCGCGCTTCAACGCCGCGTCGCGTACCGATCATGCCGCCCGTGCCGCGATTCTCGATGAGCTGCTGCCCGGCCACGGTGCCGGCCTTGACGTGATGGGGCCGATTTTCTTCGACTATGGCTGCAACATCACCATCGGAGAGCGCGTGTTCGCCAACTTCAACTTCACTGTGCTGGATTGTTGCCCGGTGACGATTGGCGACGACGTGCTGTTCGGCCCGAACGTTTCGCTGCTGCCACCGATGCATCCGTTGCGTTGGCAGGATCGTAACGTGAGGCAGGCACCTGATGGTTCCGCATACGACTGCGAGTATGGCAAGCCGATTGTCATCGGCTCGAACTGCTGGTTTGGCGGCAATGTGACGGTAATCGGCGGCGTGACGATCGGCGAGGGTTGCGTGATCGGTGCCGGCTCGGTGGTGACGCGCGATATTCCGCCGCACACCGTGGCCGTGGGCAATCCGGCCCGTCCGATTCGCGAAATCACGGACGCGGACGCCTCCGCCCTGCAGTATTACGCGCAGTAGCAGCGGCGGCCCCGCGCCTGTGGCTACTTCTCGGCGAAGAGATAGCGGTCTCGGCCGGTCCAATCTTTGCCGGTGGAGGCGGTGGCGAAACCTGTGGCCTTGGCATAGGCCACTAATCGCTCGCCTTGGGTGAGATCATGCTCCATAACCAATACGCCGCCGGGCTTGAGCAGGCGCCAGGCGCGCTCAATAATGCGTTCAGGGATGAGCGTGCCGTCTGCCGAACCGCCGTATAGCGCCAGTTCCGGGTCCCAGTCGCGTACTTCTGGTTGTTCGGGGATGTCGGTTTGTGGCACGTAGGGCGGGTTGGTGATGACGATGTCGATGGTGCCGTCGAGTTGCGCCAGCGTGGCCAGTGACGTGGCGTCGGCGACTTCCAGTTGGTAATTGGAGGCGATGGAGGGGTATCGTTTCGCGGTTACCGCCAGATTGCGCCGGGTCCATTCGGCGGTACGCGGGGATAATTCGACGGCCCATACTTGGCTGCCGGGCACTTCGCTGACTATCGACAGGCCGATGGCACCGGAACCGGCGCACAGGTCGACCATGCGCGGGTGGATCATGCTGTGCCGGGTCAGCCAGTCAAGACCGGCCTGGACTACGGTTTCGGTTTCCGGGCGCGGGATAAAGACGCCGGGGCCCACCTGCAGGTCGAGGTAGCGGAAAGGCGTGTGGCCGGTGATGTATTGGAGCGGCTCGCGTTTGGCGCGTCGGGAAAGCATGGCGTGGAAGGCGGCAAGGATATTGGTGACGGGGTCGGCCTGACCACCCCCAGTCGCTGCGCGACAGCCCCCGCCGGCGGGGGCCAGCGAATCGAGGCCCTCCCCCATCAGCATGGCCTTGTCGATATCGCGTAGCTCGGCGTCCACGGCCTCGGCCAGCAACAGTTTGGCATCATGTTCGGGCGTCTCGATGCCGGCTTCGCGCAACTGCGCGGCGGCTTGACGAATCAGGTCGGCTATCACTGCTGGTTGGCCAGACGGTCGGCCTCGTCGGCTTGGATGTCGGAATCGATGACGGCCTGCAGGTCGCCGTCGAGCACGGCGTCAAGGTTGTAAGCCTTGTAATTCGTGCGATGGTCGACGATACGGTTTTCCGGGAAGTTGTATGTGCGGATTCGCTCGGAGCGATCAAGCGAACGTACCTGCGAGTGACGCATGTCGGCGGCCTCGGCGGCCTCCTGCTCATGCTTCATGGCCAGCAGGCGGGACTTCAGTACGCGCAACGCGGCGGCACGGTTCTGAATCTGCGACTTCTCATCCTGCATGTTCACCGTGATTCCGGTTGGCAGGTGGGTCATGCGCACGGCGGAATACGTGGTGTTCACGGACTGGCCGCCGGGGCCGGAGCTCATGAAGATGTCGATTTTCAGGTCTTTCGGATCGATCTCGATCTCGTCGTCATCCTCGTCGGCCTCGGGGAACACGATGACGCCGGCAGCGGAAGTCTGGATACGGCCCTGCGATTCGGTGACGGGGATGCGCTGCACACGGTGTACGCCGCCCTCGTACTTCATCGAAGCCCACACGCCGTCTTCGGGAGCGGGCGTTCCCTTGGCGCGGATGGCGATCTGCACGTCCTTGACGCCGCCGAGCTCGGTGGTGTTCTCGGACTGCACGTTCACGCTCCAGCCACGCTTCTCGGCGTAACGGGTGTACATGCGCAGCAGGTCGCCGGCGAACAGTGCGGCTTCCTCGCCGCCGGTGCCGGCCTTGATCTCCATGATGGTGTCGCGCGCATCATCCGGGTCACGCGGGATCAGCGCGGTGCGCAGCTTCTCCTCGACACCGGGCAGTTCGTCTTCAAGACGCTTGGCTTCCTCGGCGAAGTCGGCGTCCTCGCCGGCCATCTCCTGAGCGGCTGCCAGATCGTCCTTCACCTGCAACCAGGCTTTGTAGGCACCCACGATGGCACCCAGTTCGGCGTGACGACGACCCAGCTTGCGCAGCTTGTCCGGGTTGGACACGACTTCGGGGCTTGCCATCTGTTCTTCGATGGACTGGTACTCCTCAAGCGCGGTTGCCGCCGCCGGGAACTGTTCGTCTGCCATAACACACTTTCTTCTGTATGGTGCTGTTCTGTTCGATTATTCGATTGCGCAGGTCAATGCTGCAACAAAACTTGTCAAAGAATACAAAAAACGCCAGTCCTCGATCGGGTATGCCGGAGCATGCCAAATCGAATCGGACTGGCGTGAAGTATGCTACTTGCTCTTCTTGCCGTAGCGCTTCTCGAAGCGAGCAACGCGGCCACCGGTGTCAAGAATCTTCTGCTTGCCGGTGTAGAACGGGTGGCACTGAGAGCACACGTCAACGAACATGTGATCTTCCTTGCCAGCGGTGCGGGTCACGAAGGTGTTGCCGCACGAGCACGTCACCTCAACGGGGTGATAATCAGGATGGATACCCTGCTGCATTTTACGTCTCCTATGGATTCGGGGGACCCGGGTCGTCATGCCCCTATGGCAAGACGTGAACCGGAACCTAAGGGATTGTACACGCCTATCTGGACGTGAAGACGCGCTGCGCCGCCGCAGGAGACGACGCAAAAGAGTGGGGCCGCAGGGGCTTGAACCCTGGACCGGGCGATTATGAGTCGCATGCTCTAACCGACTGAGCTACGGCCCCACGTTCGCTGCGTAAAACAGCCAACTTGCCAAAGTGTAGCACGAGCCCGCTAATGCCGGCACGCGCGCCATGCACCCATACCATGCACCCGCCAGCAACAAGCAGCATCTCCCGGCGCTACTTCTCCCCCATGTACCCCAACGGGTTCTCGATGAACCGTCGCAAGCCCATTTCGGCCGCGCCATATAGCGAGGGATGCAGCGCCACCGGCGGCACAAACACGCGAATCTTCACATTCGGGTATCCCAGAATTTCCGAACGCAGCCGGCCTTCAAGCACGGTGGCCAGCTCGTCGCCGAAGTGCGTCCACAGTCCGCCCAACAGCACCGTATCGACATCCACCAGATTCACGGCGGAAGCGATGGCGGAAACCAGCGCATCGGCGGCCTGATCGACCACTTTGGCTACATCCGAATCCCCGGCTCGCCAACGCTGGAGGAACATATCGATGGCCTCGCTGCTGGTGGCATCCCCATCCTCGGCAATGCCGGCAGCCTCGACCAAAGCGCGACGGCCCGCAAACGCCTCAAGACACCCGTGACGCCCGCAGCTGCACAACGGCCCATCCATCGCCACGGACAGATGGCCGATCTCGCCGGCGAATCCGTGCGAGCCCATCACCACTTCGCCGTCGCGCACCACCGCGCCGCCGATGCCGATATCGGTAGACAGGTAAATAAAGGAGTCCGTGCGGTCCACCACATTCAGGAAGGGCGCACGTTCGGTGGCATACCCCGGAATCTGAGCGATGGCGGCCATCTTCGCCTCATTGCCGGCCACCACATCCAGCCGGCGCACCACGTTGAACCGGGTGAGGTTGACGTTTTCCCAACCCAGATTGCGGGCCACCAACAGCCACATGTCGTCGGTGACGATGCCCGGCAGCGCAAACCCGGCTCCCACCACCTTGCAGCCGCGTCGTTTGAGCCGGCTTTCCAACGGGAAAGTCATCGCATCGAGCTTGGCGAAGATCTCGTACGGGTCAGTGCCGGTCATATCCTCACTCACCCACTCCCGGCCGAGAGTGTCGCCGTTCAGATCGAGTGCCAGGCAACCGTAACCATCGGTGTTGATCTGCAGGCCGATGCCGGCGATGGATCCGCCGCGAATCTCCAGCGGCGTGCTGGGCCGCCCATATGTGGTGGAAACGACCGGCTCGCCTTCCTGCACCACGCCGCTTTCAATGAGCATCGAGGCCAACAGCGAGAGCGTGGCCTTGGTCAGGCCCGTCTCCTTGGCCAGATCGGCACGACTCATCGGTTTCTGCGCACGCAATAAGGTGTCGAGCGTCACCGACAGGTTATGGTTGCGCAGATCCTCCTGATTGATCCTGCGTAGATTTGCCATTGGCCCCTACCTCCTCGCACCCCTAGTCTCGAGCGCCGCACAGGCGCTCACATCCGTCTATCACACCATGATATTGTGCGTCAAACGATTGAATCGGACCGCACCTTCGCGTGTTTCCGTTTGCAATCGAACGTTGAGATACAGTATAGTTTAATCGTCTAACTTATTGGCTATGGCGCGCCGAAACTTTTGAGCGCGACCCTCATCGAGGAGGAATGCATGACGAGAGTACTGGTTGCCGGCGTAGATACGTCAACCCAATCAACGAAGGTCCGCATCACGGACGCCGCCACCGGCGAACAGGTTCGGTTCGGGCAGGCCAAGCACCCGGATGGCACCTCGGTCAACCCGGAATTCTGGTGGGAGGCCTTCACCAAGGCCGCCGAGCAGGCCGGCGGGCTTGACGATGTCGCGGCCCTCGCGGTTGGCGGCCAGCAGCATGGCATGGTCATTCTCGACAAGCAGGGCAACGTGATTCGCGATGCGATGCTCTGGAATGACACCAGTTCCGCCCCGCAGGCCGCCGCCTTGATCGACAAGCTCGGTGCAGCTCCGGCCGAGGGCGACGAACCGGACGACGTGACCGCCCGCGGCAAGCAACGCTGGGTCAAGGCCGTCGGATCCTCCCCCGTCGCCTCCTACACGCTGACCAAGGTGGCGTGGGTGGCCGAGAACGAGCCTGAGAACGCCAAGAAGATTGCCGCCGTCTGTCTGCCGCACGATTGGCTGAGCTGGCGTATCGCCGGCTATGGCCCGGTGGCCGAGGGCGAGGACGCTCATCTCGAAGCCCTGTTCACCGACCGTTCCGACGCTTCCGGCACCATTTACTACGATGCCGCGCATGACGAGTACCGCCGCGATCTCATCGCCATGGTGCTGGCCCCTGCCGAGGGCGAGGAAGCCGCCAAGGCCCACGCCGACGCCATTGTGCTGCCCACCGTGCTGGGCCCGCGTGAGGCAGCCGCCGTCAAGGCCGACCCCGCCATTGCCGGCAAGGACGTTGAAGGCGGCTGCATCATCGGCCCCGGCGGCGGAGACAATGCCATGGCCTCGCTGGGCCTCGGCATGGCCGTGGGCGATGTGTCCGTATCGCTCGGCACTTCCGGCGTGGCCGCGGCCATCGCTGAAAACCCGGTGTACGACCTGACCGGCGCCATTTCCGGCTTTGCCGACTGCACCGGCCACTATCTGCCGCTCGCCTGCACAATCAACGGTTCGCGCATTCTGGACGCCGGTCGCGCCGCCCTAGGCGTGGACTACGACGAACTGGCCGAACTGGCGTTCAAGGCCGAGCCGGGTGCCGGCGGCATCACCCTGGTGCCGTACTTCGACGGCGAGCGTACGCCGAACCGTCCGGACGCCACCGCCTCGCTGACTGGCCTGACCCTACACAACACCACCAAGGAGAATCTGGCCCGTGCGTTCGTCGAAGGCCTGCTGTGTTCCCAGCGCGACTGCCTCGAGCTGATTCGCTCGCTGGGCGCCGAGATCAACCGCATCCTGCTCATTGGTGGCGGCGCGAAGTCCGTGGCCATCCGCACGCTGGCCCCCTCAATCCTCGGCATGGACGTGACCCGTCCGGCCACCGACGAATACGTGGCCATCGGCGCCGCCCGTCAGGCCGCCTGGGTGCTGTCCGGCGAGGCCGAACCGCCGACCTGGCAGCTCACCATCGAGGGCGTGGAGACCGGCGAGCCCACCGAAGCCGTGTACGAGGCGTACGCCAAGGCCCGCGGCTGATACGCTGCCAGCAAATCCATGAGATAACAACTGAATAACGATTCCTGATGAATGCCGCCATGGCGAGCATCGCGAAGAGCCGCTGTTATACCGCGCTCCTCGCTGAAGCACACATGGCGGCATTTTTCGTTTCCCACGCAATCCACAAATACGGCTATAATCAAGTCGTTTGAACAAGTCTGGAGATGATCCTATGAACGACCGCTCCCGTATGATGCTGTACGCCCTGACCGCCGTCGCCTGCGTGATGTGGATATGGCAGTCTGTCAAAGAGTCGATGAACGACGGCACGATCATCAGCACTTCGAACATCATTTTTCTGGTATGCATTGGCATCGCGGCCATCTACTGCGCGGCCAACGCGCTAATCCTGTGGTGGCGCCAGCCCGGCAAGGATGACGCGGCTGATGACGACGAAACCGACAGCACGGACGCCGAGGCCGAAGCCGAACAAGCCGAAGAAAACGAACACGACGACGTTGCCGACACCGCAGACACCGACACCGCAGACGCCAAAGAAAACCACAACCCACAGCACTAAAGGAACATCATGGATGCAACCACATTGTCAATAACCCTCAGCGCGATATTGGCCGTCATCTGCACACCTTGCGGCCTGTTTCTGGGGCTTGTTCCCATGAAGGCCGACCTGGTGACCGCCAAGCAGTCAAAGGCCTCGCAGATGGTGAGCTTCATCGTTGCCATAGTGTTCATCGGCTTGCTGGTCGCAGGCCATGATCTGGAGACCTGGGCCATGGTAATCGGTCTGGTCATCGGCTTCGCCGTTGCCAAGATCCCCGCACTGCACGCCTGGGCTTTGCACAAGTGGCCGTTCTTCGAACCCAAGAAAATGGCTCCCACCCCCAAGCGCGTCAAGAAAGCCAGGAAGAAGTAAGCTCTGGCCTTACCTATTCGCTGAAAGCGGGATATCGACATCGGTATCCCGCTTTTTCATTGGCCGCACATATCCGCTGAGGCACATCGCCGAATCATATTGTCGAAATACACCCCAAGTCGGTAGGCCGTTGTCGAGAACACGGCACCCCCGACACGAAAGTGCCCATAGCACACCCTTCCCCACTTCGACCTCGGTCAAAAGAAAAAGCCCGGCGAGCGGCCGGGCTTAAAAGGAGAAGAGAGGAAGAAGATTCATCAAATCATGCTTCGTTGAATAGAGCCAGGAATTTGGCGCGCCACGCATAGCGCGTCGAGACCAGCACCAGACCAACAACGGTTAGCGTGACGCCAATCGGCGCAGCGGCTGGTGAAACGAATAGCAGTACGGCGTAGGCTGCGGCCAACAGGCAGAGCGACAGCAGCAGAACATGATGTGCGCGCATAGCAGTATCTCCATTGACGTTGCGTAGGTATGCATGGACTTACAGTATTTAGTTTAATGATTTAACCATATATCATATTTGTTACCAATGCAAATCGAAAAGGGGCCGGCCTGCCAAATACTGGCAGCCCAGCCCCACTCAGTGCCACACAAAGGCCGAGGCAGAGGCAACAGTCGAAACCGCGATCCCGTCACTTCGACCAGATGAGCACTTCCCCATCGCCATACGCCGCCAATGGGCCTCGAGCCGAGCATGCGCCGCGCGCAGCACCGGTGATATCCCGGTCCACAACAATCGGCGAACCGTCAGGATTCTCGAAATACTCCTCGACAATACGCGGTTGGCCAAGATCAGCAGTGGAGATCACCGGTCCAGTTGCCGACCGAATCGATTCGGGCAACGAAACGGTCATCCATAGCTCATCATCGGTTTCGCGCAATGCCAACGAAGAGCCGTCACCACTCACCACGGCCTCGGCTTCGCCGGAAGCGGCCTTCGCGCCCGAAACATAGGCGTTCGAAGCCAGCAATACCGGCTGCTTCACGCTGCGATACAACTCCTCATCGCCAAGGCCAGCCTCTTCAATCAGCTGTTCATACTCCTCAAGCGAGCGCGGATAGCCGTCAAAGAACGCGGTTCCAGCTTCCGCCATACCGGCCGCACCGGCGGCATCCGCGGTACACAACGGTTTGGCGGAATCGTCCACAGCCAAGAACAGGTTGTTGACGTACCGATCATCGCCACCGTAGACGAATGCCTCGCCGGCCACATCGGTGACGTGCGGGAAATGGTATGGCGTGGATCGGTCCAAGACGGCGGTGTGACGAATGCGACCGGCGAACAGATTGTTGACGAACGCCGCGCCTTGCGCATAATCGTCGAAACTGAACTCGGAGGCAAACACGTTGTTCATAAACGTAATCGGCCCGTGGGTCACCTCGGTCATCACATCTCGCGTGTTGCGGTAGAACACGTTCGAATCCACCACGGTGCCCTGCGCCTGCCAGTCGAGCCACATACCCAGCACCGAATCATGCACCCGGTTGCCGCGCACCACCGTGTCGACGGCTGCGTGCATTTTAATGGCGGCCACTTCCCAGCCGAAGAACTCGCGCTTGGCGCCGATGCGGTATATGTGGTTGCCTTCAATCAGCGAGAAGGCGCAGCCCATATGACCAACCACACCATTCTGGCCGCAGTCGTAGATTACGTTGCCGCGCACCACGTGCCCGCCGACTACGCCTTTCTCCCAGCCGGCATGCAGCGCCTTGTAGACGGCCTCTTTTTGGTATTGGTACCCGGACTTACGATGGGTGCGCGTCGATTCGTTGTCGCCGGTGGAAATCTCCTTGCCCAGCGAGATCGCCGAACATTTCGCGTCATGAATGCGATTGTTTTCGATAACCCACCCGCGGGACCAATGCGGGCCCACCAGCCCGACCTGATCGGCAGTCGGCGGCGTGTAAGGGCAGGCCGCCTGCGCCATTTCAAAGCCGGAGACCGTAATGTAATTGACGAACGGGCGGCTCGGGTAGAAACAGGTCTCGCGCACGTTGATTTCGGTAAGTTCCGCATTCGGGTCGGCTTCATGGAAATTGGCCCAAATGGTTGTGGCCTCATCATCGACCGCACAGCACCACACGTTCACGGTGGCATCCGGATCAATCAGCGGCACGATGGAATCGGTGGCGGCGTCACGGCCGGTATCCCAACGCTGTGGGTTGCGCACCTTGTCCAGCGAGGCGACTTCGTAGAAGGATTTGCCATTCAGATACACATCGCCCAGGTGGCGTACCTCGACCTTTGGGTCCGGGTATACGGTCCAATCGCCGAATACGGTTTCCACGTACGGGTTGTATCCGTTGAAGAATGCGTTCGGGATTACGGCTTTCCACACGCCATCGCCTTCGGGCTGCCATGTGTCGATACGTTCGGAGCCGGTGATTACCGGGCGCGGTTCGCCCGCGGCCGCGCGGTAGACGATGCGGTTCGTGGCGCTCTCTCCGCCGAATCGGGGGTCGACAGATTCCCGATAGGTGCCGGCATGCACAACCACCTCATCGCCGGCTCGGGCGATGGCCGCCGCTTGGCCGATGGTCAGAAACGGGTCGGCCGCGCTGCCGGCGCCGTTCGTCTTCGCCGCCTGCGCGGAAACATGATATTGCGTCATTGCATTGTTCCTTTCTCTCCTGTATCCCGGTTTCGCCGTGACAGTTGGCCAGAGCAGCAAACCTACCGACCCTCGGCAGCGGCCCGCTCTTCAGGAGTCCAGTCATCCGGGACTTCGGCAATCACATGGCACGGATTGCCCACAGCGATGGAATCGGCGGGAATGTCGTGGGTGACGACTGCGCCCGCACCGATAATCGAGTTGTCTCCGATGGTGACGCCGGGGCAGATCACCACATTGCCGCCCAGCCACACATTGTTGCCGATGGTCACGTCGGCGTTGTGCTGCCAGCCTTCCAGTCGAGGCTTGCGGGCGATGGCGTGGTTTGGCGTATAGATGCTCACGCGCGGGCCGATCAGGCAATCGGAGCCGATGGAGATCGGGCCGCCGCCCACAATCAGCAGGTCCATGTTGATGAACGTACGGTCTCCGATTTTCAGGCCCAGCCCGTAATCAAGCCGGATTGGCGGGCGGAAGTCCACGCCCTCGCCGGCCTCGGGCACGAGTTCGCGGAACAGTCGCTCAGCTTCGGCGGTGTCTTCAAAGTAGATGCGATTGATGCGGTCGCACGTGGACTGCGCCTCGCGCGTAAGTTCCGGCAAAATCTCCGACTTACGGTACTGCAACCAGTCATCGGCGAACAGTTTCGCCACATCCGGGTGATCTTGCTTGAGTTGTTCGAGATCGTGCGCCATCGATTGCCCCCTTGCATTTGTTTAACGATTAAACAATATGATTGTACAATATTGTAGAGCGGGCTGAGACCATTACCGCCGTTTTACGCCGATCAGGCAACCCACGAATCCGCCGGCCCATTCGGTACTGAGGAATCGCGCATCACAATCTGCCATGATACGAGCATAAGTAACGTCCGCGTGCGCAATTAGTGCAATATCAGGCATTGTTCCCTCATCAATGCTGTCAGGTGCAGGCTGCCCGGCAAGGAATTCCAAACGATTGCCATGCAAGCGCAATCCGAACCATTCGTTGGCCCCAAGCGCTCCAAGCGCAATGCACCGCTTATCTCCCCTATCGGTGATTTCGGCCGTCAATTGGCCGGATTCCGCTTCCGCCATGACCATGACAGCATGGGTGGAATCCTGATGCATCATCATCGTGTATTCGGGCCGGGTGAACGCGGCATATTCCTGCCCGTCGACACGCAGGAACCGGTAATCGTCACGGCCTCGAACGCCGACTAGGCGGGTATCGTCGAGCTGGATGAGCTCAGCAGGGCATGCGGCATTATTACCAGCAGCGCAATCACACCCCGCAGAATCCACACCCCTCACTGCACATGGCAATCCATCCTCGTCAACGTCCACGACCAACTTCTCGGGAAGCCGGCCAAGCCCCGGAGCCACGACCGGCCAACCGGGATCGACGATATCGATACGCTTATTCGGCTCCCCACCGTCCAGCTTCCACGAGACCGGATTGTGCTGCCATACGACCGGTGCCACGAACGTTTCCCGGCCACAGTAGCTGAACGTTTCTCCGGGTTCCTCGCCCGGAGTCTCGCGTATGCCAAGACACGCGAGCAGCCAGCCGACGGTCGGATGCAGCAGCAGATCGGCGTGCCCAACGCATTGGACCGGCTCCCCCGCTCCCAAATGACGGTGTGTGAGGATCGGATTGCGTTTGCAAGCCTCAAACAGCCGGTTATCGTGACCCACCACGCCTCGTTCACCGTCACGCGCCGGCTCAATCCAGATATCTTGCGCGGCAAGGTTCTTCTCAAAACCGGCGAGCGCCACCGCGAATCCGCGCGGTGCGTGCGTGCGCATTATCATCTCACTGTGCTCGAAGCTGGTGCCGCCCTCGGCGGTCATCAGGTAGAGGTAATCGCCCACCCGGTACAAATGCGGCCCTTCAGCCCATACCGCATCCATGCCATAGCCGCGCCAAATCACGGTTTTATGGTCTTGCAACGTCCACGTGCCTGGGGCGATGGGCTGCGTCCAGATCTCGGTTTGACCATCCCACTGCGGATGTAATGCCGGGCGCGTTTGCGTCCACCACACTGTGCCATCGCCGTCTTCAAAGATGTCCGGGTCAATGCCTTCGGCCCCGGCCACCCAGTACGGACCGCGCCATGGTCCGGTCAACTCATCGGCCTCGATGACGAAATTGCCTTGGGCGGCGCGACAGCCATCGACATCCTTCTGCGAGCATCCTGCAGCGAGCGCCTTCACCTCATTCACGCGGGCCACGGTGCATACGATCACATATCGCCCGCCGATACGGCGAATGGTCGGCGCGTACAGGCCGCCGGAATCCTCGACGCCATCAATGAGCAGTCGATGAGACATCGCCTCATCCACCGCATTCGCCGTGTGCGTCCACGTCACAAGATCACGGGTCGTATGAATGGGCAACCCCGGCACCAATTCAAACGAGGAGTTGACCAGCACGATTTCCTCGCGCGTCGCATCCCAGATCCAGGACGGGTCCGGGTACATGCCGCGCAGCACCGGGTTGGAGACGGTTATGGTACATTCGCGGCCACGGTCGCCGCAATGTTCATTGTCGCTTGCCACAAGTGTCGCCTTTCATTCCCCAGTGCCGAATAGTCAGGCGACTTTCCCTGATTATCAGGAAAGCCGCCTGGCGTCATCATATTTCCATGTAATCGAAATGGCTGAAAATGGCTTCTTTGCCGTATCCGGAAAGGTCCACGGCCACCAACCCGACGAACGCGCCGGTAAAGAATCCGCCATAACGTTGGGCCACATGATCATCGGAGAGCACGGCGGCGTCCAGCGTCACCGGAATCTCATGCCATGTCTTGCCATCGAACGAATACTCGTAGGTGTAGGTACGAGTACGCACTTTGGTTCGCAACCATACGGATTCGATGTCATCAGGAATGGCGATGGCTGTGTCTTTGAGGAACGACGTGTACGTATCGAAATCGTTCTGGGCGACTTCGATTACGCGCTGCCCTCGCTTCTCGTCCCAAGTGACGAACACCCACGACCAGCATAGGTGGTTGTAGAAGTTGGTCAGGCCGGCCATCTGCATGTAGTTGCTCGGCTCGAACGTCACCTTGGTTTCGGCGTTGAAATCGAACGCCTGCCAACGGCGTCCTACCAGCGACAGTTCAAACAGGTTTGCCAGCGACCCTTGACCACGCAAGGTCAGCGAGCCGCCGCCCACGCGGCCCATGGTCTCGGTGAATGGCACACGCAGGGTGTTCCAGTTGAGGTCGAGTTCGCTCGATTCGAACTCGTCATGCTGGCTATGATCCGTAGGGGCCTCAGTTGCGATGGCGTCGGCCGGGGCTTCGACATAACGCTCTCCCCCATGGCCGCCGACCACATACGGCCAGCCATCGCCATCCCACTCGACCTTCTGAATCGAAGTCTCTCGGCCGAGCGTGCACCAGCCGCGCACGCCATGAGCCGGCTCGTTCTCGTGCCGCCAGGGCCTGCCGCACAGTGAAGCGTAATACCATTCGCCGCCGGGCGTATCCACGAGTGCTCCATGCCCCTGCTTTTGCAGGTAGGTGCCGGGGGTATCGAAGTTGGAGATGAACGGATTGCTCGGCATGCTTTCGAACGAAAGCTCATCCAAGGTTCGCGAACGGGCCACGGACTCCTGATGCTCGTATTGGGTGCCGCCTTCCGCACAAAACAGGTAGTACCAGCCATTGATGGTGTAGAGGTGCGGCCCTTCGACTAATTTCACATCGGTGCCGCGCCAGATGGTGCGGGCTGTTTCCGGCTTCAATTGCATGGTCTTGACATCGAATTCAGTCAAGGTGATGCCGTCGAACGGATGATGATATTCACGGAAGTCCCAGGTTTGCTGCACCAGATACTTGCGTCCATCGGTATCATGGAACAGGCTGGCGTCGAAGCCCACGCCATTGACACGGATTGGCTCGCTCCACGGGCCGCGGATGTCCTCGGCAGTGACCAGATAGTTCGCGCAATCCTTGAACGCGCCGTTGACGATCTTCACATCCGTGTAGATGAGCCAGAATTTGCCGTCCGCGTAGGACAGGTCAGGCGCCCAGATGCCGCCGCCAGACGGGTTGCCCTTCATGTCCAACTGGGAAACGCGGTTTAAGGGCCCGGGCAGCAGATTCCAGTGAACCATGTCGCGGGATTCGTGCAAACGGACTCCCGGCCACCAGTCAAATGTGGAATTGGCGATGTAGTAGGTGTCGCCGACGCGAATCATCGAGGGATCTGCGTTGAATCCGGGGAGTACGGGATTGGAGATCTTCATGGTTTTCTCCTCATTGAAAAGAATGGGTGCCGTGGGAAGGAGGAAAGGAAGAGGTTGAAAGGAATCGGCCCAAAGAGCCATGTACCTTTCCACGGCACGTTTATGGTTGCTGCGACTAGCCCTTGACAGCACCGGTCAGGCCGCCAACGATCTTCTTCTGGAAAATGGTGAAGCAGATCAGCGCGGGGATCATCGACAGCGAGGTGAAGGCCAGTACCTGAGCGGTATCGACCGAATGCTGGGAGCTGAACATCTGCACGCCGAGCGGCAAGGTGTACTTGCTGGAATCGTTGAGCAGGAACAGCGGCAGCATGTAGGCGTTCCAGCTGCTCACGAAGCTCAGGATGCCGACGGTGGCCACGCCGGGCCAGCTCAACGGCAGCACCATACGGCCGAAGAAGCCGATGCGAGAACAGCCGTCCAGCTCTGCCGCTTCTTCCAGTTCCTTAGGAATGGACTTGAGGAATGGCACCAGGATGATGATGGCCTGTGGCAGGCCGAATGCTATCTGGGGCAGAATAATGCCCAGATGCGAGTTGATCAGGTGCAGATTGCGCAGCAGCAGATACAACGGGGTGATGGCCACGGTGATGGGGAACATCATGCCGGCGGCGAACAGCGAGTACAGCAGTTTGTTGAATTTGAACTCGTATCGGGCAATGACGAAGCTCACCATCAAGGCCAGCACCACGATGCCCACCATTGTGCCAATGGAGACGATCAGGGAGTTGACGAGTTCCGGCCAGAAGATGTTCGAAGTGAACACCGTCTTGTAATTCTCAAAGTTCCATGGATCGGGCCAGCCGGCCGGGTCCCTCGTAATCTGCGCATTGGTGCGGAAGCCGCCGATAATGATGTACAGCACCGGGCCAACGCACAGCGCCACAAGCAGCAGTGAGAAGAAGTAGACGACCGGGTTGCCCCACGGGGTCTTTGCGGATTTTCTCAATGCATACGGATCATAGGTCTTGTTCTTGCCCTTGCCCACGGACGGGGAGACTGCGGTCGTCATTGTGAAACCACCTCATTTGCAACTGCTGCGGCATTGCCATTGGCCTTGGCAAGCTTGGCCGCTTCCTTCGCCGCACGCTTGGCACGACGCTTGGCATCCTTCTCGTCGGTGAGCGCACCTTCGAGATCTCGGTTAAGTACGAACCGCTGGTAGGTCAAGGCAATGACCAGCGAGATGATGAAGATCACCACGGCCACGGCGGAACCGTAACCATAGTTGTTGGCGAGTCGACCTTCGCGCACCATGTAGGTTGCCATGGTGGACGTTCCTGCGGTAGACGACACGTACTGGCCCCAGATGATGTAGACCAAGTCGAACAGCTGGAGAGAACCGATAATCGACATGAATGCCCAGATACGAATGGTGGGGCCGAGCAGTGGCAGGGTGATGCTCCACTGCTGACGCCAGAATCCAGCACCATCCACTTTCGCGGCTTCATAGAGGTCTTCGGGAATCGACTGCATGCCGGCAATCATCAGGATGACGGCGAAGCCGATGTACTTCCACGAAATGATGAACATCAATGTCCAGATGGCGATTTTCGGATCGGAGATCCAGTCCGCCCCGCCAAGTCCTATTTTCTTGAGTAGCGCATTCAATGCGCCTGTGGTCTGGAGGATGAGGCCCCAGCCGGTGCCAACGATGACTTCGGAAACGACGTACGGCACGAAAATCAGGGTACGAATCAGTGCGCGGCCCTTGAATCTCTGGTTGAGCAGCAGGGCGAAGAGGATGGCCAGCGGCCCCTGGATGACGAGCGAAGCGACGACCACGAATAGCGTGTGCCCCAATGCCTGCTGGAAGTTCGGGTCGGTCAGAATGATCTTGTAGTTTTCAAAACCGATGAACTGGCCGTTGACGGTGGGCTTGCCATAGCCCTTCCACTTGAAGAATCCGTAGTAGCCGGCCATGAACACCGGCAGGATGACGAATCCGAGGAACATGATCAGGGCAGGAAGCGAAAGGATGGTGATTTCGATACGTTTGCGAGCCTTGTCGCTTAAGCCCGACGTGCGGCGCTGTACCCTCGCGCCTGCTGAAACTGACATTGTTGAGGCCTTCCTAAGAAAACAAATTGGGCCGCGGTTGTTGCTGTGCAAGCATTCGCCGCAGCCCGGGAATTACGGTCGGGTCAGAGCGAATCAGCCCTTGGCCGCAGCGGCTTCAACACCCTTGACGATGTCTTGGGCGGAACCTTGACCGGCCATCATGTTGACCACGCCTTCGTTGAGTGCGTTGCCGATGTTCTGACCGAACACGGTGTCGAGCCACATGGACACGGAGGATGCGTCGTTGTAGACGGTCAGCACCTGCTTCAGAGCCTCGTTGGTCACCACATCCTGGGCTTCCTTGTTGGCCGGGATGGTGGAGAACGCCTCAGCGTACTTCTCCTGCCATTCCTTCTCGGAGACGAAGTTGAGGAAGTCCACAGCCTCTTCAGGCGCCCACTCGCCCACGGCCATGCCATCGGAACCACCCATGATGGCAGTTGGATCGCCTTCGCCACCGTCCATGGTCGGGAATGCGAAGTAGCCGAGGTCGGCCATGTCCTTCTTGTCCGGAGTCAGGTCCTTGATCACGCCGGGCTCCCATCCGCCCATGAGTTCCATAGCTGCCATGTGGTTGGCGAGCAGGCCGGCGGAGGAGCTTGCGCCCTGCTGGGCCGGAGTGGTCAGGAAGCCATCGTTGAAGGCATCGAGGTCGAGCAGCGCCTGCGCATCATCACCGGTACGGGTCCAGCACTTATCGCTGAAGTCCTTATCGGACTGGGCCTTGTCGAAGGTGTCAGCAGAGCATTCGCGCAGTGCGAACCAGTACCACCAGTGGGCGGCCGGCCAGGCGTCCTTACCGCCTACGGCAATCGGCGTGATGCCGGCGTCCTTCAGCTTCTGCACCACGGTCTTGAACTCATCCCAGGTCTTCGGAGTTTCAGTAATACCGGCCTTCTCGAACAGATCCTTGGAATACCAGATGCCGCCGGGAAGCACTGACTGCTGCACGCTGTAGATCTTGCCATCGATGGTGCCGGTGGCTTCAGCAGTGGCCATCTGGTTCTTGACGGTGTCGGAGATCTTGTCGGTCAGGTCCATGGCTTGCCCAGCTTCGACCACATCACGTAGCTTCTGGCCACCACGCGCCATAAAGATATCGGGGGCGGAATTCGGGTCCTGCAGAGCGGTCTGCAGCTTGCCGTCCATATCCTCGTTCTGAATGGCTTCGATCTTGATGGTAACGTTCGGGTTTTCCTTCTCGAACGCCTTGGCGGCGGATTCCCAGTATGCCTTGCCGTCGCCAGTGGTGGAGTTGTGCCACATGGTGATTTCCACCTTGCCATCGGCGTTCGTGTCGCCGCCGCTCCCGCAAGCGGCCATGCTGACACAGGTTACCGCCGCCAGAAGTGCGGCGGCCACGGACTTGAACTTCATTGTCGTCTCCTTATTGTTCTTGACCAGCATAAAACCAATCCGCGATTTACGAAAGTTTCGAAAGATATATCAGCCAGTTACATATCTAACAGCTGGTAATTAATGATGTTTTCAGTGAAACCTCGCCGTTTCACCTACCCCATCAGCCTTCTTCAACTTTACCGAAAACTCGCTTTATGTTTTCGATACCTTTATCATAAAGAGCCTTAGTTTGACGGTCAAACGAAATTTATATCGGCTTTTTTACTATCAAAATCGTTGAAATTCCAACCTTTTTTATCTATACATACCATTCTTTATCGTCAAATTAACTTTACGAAAGTTTCGAATATACTGATACCAACATTCTCTGATGAAGGCGGTCAATGATGGCGTCGGCAGAACAGCGCAAAAGCAACGGCGAGAACAAGGTCAAACTTGCAGACATCGCCAAACAGACTGGCTACTCACTGGCCACCGTGTCCAAAGCCCTGAACGGCAAGGCGGATATTTCGGAGGCGGCCCGGCAGGCCATTGACAAAGCCCTGAAAGACAACGGCTACATTCGCCGCGTCTCCCCCTCCCGTAAACAACGCACCATCGAGGTGGTATTTCGGGATTTTGAGACCATTTGGGCGCTGGAGGTGCTCAGGGGCATCATCACGGAGGCCAAGCCGCACAACATCAATGTCATGGTTGCGGAAAGTGGCGACCGGCAGCACCCCGACTCTTCCTGGGTCGAAAGCATCATCGACCGCCAGCCCATTGGCGCTATTCTGGTGTTCTCCAACTTGACGGACAAGGAACGCAGCATGTTCCAATCACACGGCATTCCTTTCGTCGTCTTCGACCCTTCCGGCAATCCGGCATTAGATGATCTCTCCGTACAGGCGGACAACTGGATGGGCGGCGTCATCGCCACCCGTCATCTGCTGGAACTCGGCCACAAGCGCATCGGCATCATCACCGGACCGGATGAAATGCTCTGCTCACGTGCCCGGCTTGACGGCTATTCGGTGGCCCTCGCCGAACGCAATATCCCCACCTCCCCCGAACTCATCACCGAAGGCGATTTCACCACGCCAGGCGGTTACGAAGGAGCCATGGCGTTACTTGAAGACGAACAAAGTCGCCCGACCGCCATCTTTGCAGGCAATGACCTACAGGCCATGGGCGTTTACGAGGCGGCCCGTCAACTGAAAATCCGTATCCCCGAAGATCTGTCCATTATCGGATTCGACGATATACAGACCGCCGCGTACATGGGCCCGGCGTTGACCACGGTCCGCCAGCCATTGCAAGACATGGCCGCCACTGCAGCCCGCATGGTCATCGATACCAATGAAGGACGCAAGATTCAGAAGCGCGTGGTTCTTTCTACGTCTTTGGTGGTGCGGGACAGCACGCGGCGGCTCAAATCACGGGATTAGTCCAACCGTCAGAACGACACCGGTTCCTTGCATGCCTCGAGAATCGCTCGGGCATCGTCACGGTGAATCTGCACGAATGAGCCGCCGGCCTCACCGGCATGATCGGCGTACTTGTCGAGAGAGGCGGGATCGTCGGGCACGCCGGCCTCAGAAAGAGTCAGCGGCGCACCTACGCGACGCAGGAAATCGACATAGCGATCAATGCCTTCCTCGGCCACCGTGCGATCGGTTTTGCCGGTGGGCGTCACACCCCACACGTCGACCGCCCAGCGGGCAAAGCGAGCCGTCACCTCATCGTTGACCAAATACACGTATGCCATCCAATGCGGGTGGACCACAGCCAGACCAGCACCGTGAGCGATATCGGTGTATGCGGACAGCGCGTGCTCGATGCCGTGCGTCACCCAATCCTCTTCCTTGCCGCGCGAGATAATGCGGTTCAGAGCCAACGTGGAATCCCACATTGCATTGGAGCGAGCCTCATAATCTTTCGGATCGGACAAGCACGCTCGCCACGAACGCAGAATATGACGTTGGATTCCCTCGGCGATTTCGTCGGAAAGGTTGTCGTCCACCGGATAGGAGAAATACTGCTCACACGTGTGGCAGAACATGTCCTCGAAGCCATACACCGTCTGTTCGGCGGGCAATGTCATCAGGTAGCTTGGATCCAGCACGGAGAACCTGGGCATCAGCGGGAACGACGTATAGCCGAGCTTGCGGTTACGTTCCCAATTGGTGAGCACGGCCGCATCTCCCATTTCCGAGCCCGTTGCCGCGGTGGTGAGCACCACGCCAACCGGAATCAGCCCTTCAGGTGCCGGTTTGCCGGTTTCGATGTAGTCATCCCACAAATCCTCATCGTCACCGATGCCGGAACCCAACGAAATAAATTTCGCGCAGTCGATTACCGAGCCACCGCCAACGGCCAGAATCAGGCCGACGCCATGCTCCTTGACCAGTCGTACGCCTTCCAGCGCTTTGTCCAATCGCGGGTTCGGCGTAACGCCGGGCAGCTCGATGATTTTGCGCCCGGTTCCTGCCAGCGCAGCCATCACATCGTCATAGGCACCGTTGCGTTTAATCGATCCGCCGCCATACACCACCAGAACGGCGCCCTCGACACGCTCCACCTCCTGTGCGATATGGCGCGCCTGCCCTTTGCCGAAGTAGATCTTCACCGGGTTATGGAAAATGAAATCTCGCATGCGTAACTCCTTTGTTGTGCTGAGGTTCCCCTGAGAACAGCTTATCTTCTCCTGCCGCCGATATGTTCACCGTCGCCAACACGTCACCGTCAACGCACCCCTCCGCGAACATGTTCGCCCCCACCCCAATCCACCCCCCAGCCCCGCCACAACCAGAAAACCGCCCTTGACGACGTTGCCTCAGGCGGTTTTTCAGCGGAAGGAGAGAAAGGAGAAAGAAGGAATGGAAAGGTGCCATGCGGGCATAACACAACACCGCACATGGCGAAACTATCGAATCAGCCCATCGGGCGCACTGGCATCATAATTGATGTGTACACGCCCGATGGAGCGAATTCAATCGGTCAGACCGATGGTCACTCGACCTCAGCCAGGGCATCAATGATGTAGTTGTTGATGGTGGCCTTGACGGACTCGAGGTGATCGGACTTGGTGGCGGCGATGAGCTCGGACTGCGGCTTGTCGAGGCTGTAGGCTTCGAGGTCGGCCAAGGTGACGTTGCCCTCGTCGATGTCCTTGCCGATGCCGGAGTCGTAGGAGCTGTAGCGCTCGGCCTGAAGATTCTGGATGAAGCCGTCCTGGTTCATCTTGTCGGCAACCAGCAGGCCGGCGGCGTAGGCATCCATGCCAGCGATGTGGGAGCGGAACAGGTCCTCCTCGTAGAAGGAGGTACGGCGCGGCTTGGCGTCGAAGTTCAGACCACCGTGAGGTCCGATGGAGCCGGCCTGCAGGACTTCCCACATGACGGCGACGGTCTCGTACAGATCGGTCGGGAACTCGTCCATATCCCAGCCGATGAGCTTGTCGCCCTGGTTGGCGTCGAGGGAACCGAGGAAGCCGGACTCGCGGGCCACGCGGATCTCGTGCTGGTAGGTGTGGCCGGCCAGGTTGGCGTGGTTGCCTTCCAAGTTCAGCTTGAAGACGTCGGTCAGGTCGTGGTTGCGCAGGAACTCGATGGCGGTGGCGGCATCGAAGTCGTACTGGTGCAGCGTCGGCTCCTTCGGCTTCGGCTCGATCAGGAACTGGGCCTCAAAGCCGATTTCCTTGGCGTAATCTGCGCACATGTGGAAGAACTTGGCGATGTGGTCGGTCTCGCGCTTCATCTCGGTGTTCCACAGGTTCTCGTAGCCTTCGCGGCCACCCCAGAACACGTAGTTCTCGGCGCCCAGGCGCTTGCCGATCTCCAGGCTCTTCTTGAGCTGGCCGCCGGCGTAGGCGTAGATGTCGGCGAACGGGGAGGTGGCGGCGCCGGACACGAAGCGCGGGTTGGTAAACAGGGAGGAGGTGTTCCACAGCAGCTTGACGCCGGTGGACTTCATGTTCTCCTCGATCTTGTCGACGACCTTGTCGAGGTTGGCGTTGGTCTCGCGCAGGGTGTCGCCTTCGGGGGCGATGTCACGATCATGGAAGCAGAAGTACTCAACACCCAGCTTCTGGAACAGCTCGAAGGCGTAGTCGACCTTGGCCAGAGCCTGGTCCATCGGATCGGTGTACTTGTAGTACGGGCGGTGCGCGGTGCCGGTGCCGAACGGATCAACCAGTTCCTGGTTGAAGGTGTGCCACCAAGCGACGCCGAAGCGCAGCCAATCCTTCATCTTCTTGCCGGCAACGACCTTGTCGGCATCGTAGTAATGGAAGGCGAAGTCTTCCTTCGGCCCCTTGGCGCGGCCGACGTACTCGATCTTGTCAACATCCCACAGACCCATTTGGGCGCTCCTTTGCAGTAGGCGATATTACGGATTGCAGGACCAATAATAAAACGAACGAACTAAGTTTGTCAAATGATTGAATTAATAGGCCGCCTCTCAGCGTGTTGCCAGCCATTGCAATGGTTTTCGAATGAGTCAAGGCACAGATAGTATGGGCAAGCCAAGAAAGACAACTCAGCCAAGAAAACGAGGCTTGATAATTGACGTCACGCAATTCCTCGCCGGCCACCGCTGAGGCCGGCTCCACCACCCCGCCAACTCCAACAGCACCACCCCCGCCAACACCACCGCCATGGTCATCACCCTGATGATCGGCTCGTTTGTGGCCATCCTCAACCAAACGCTGATGATCTCCGCCCTGCCCACGTTGATGCACGAGTTCGACGTGCCCAGCAGCACCGTGCAATGGCTGACCACCGGATTCATGCTTACCAACGGCATCATGATCCCGATCACCGCGTTCCTCATCGAGACCTTCACCACCCGCCAGCTGTTCCTGTACGCGATGGGCATATTTGCAGAATGATCTTGGCGTTAATGCACTGGTGTCCGGTCTGGTGATGATGCCGAGCGGCATCGCCATGGGCATCCTGAACCCGGTGGCAGGCAAGATGTATGACCGTATCGGCGGCCGGCCGCTCGCCTTACTGGGCTTCGCGATCATGACGTCTGCGGCTGTGCTGCTGGTCACCATCATGAACACGCACACCGCGACGGCCATGCGCACCGGAGTGCCGGAAGCGGCGGCATCGGCCATTGGCGTGCGGGCTTCGTTCCGCACGGTCGCCATTGTGTGCGCGGTCTGTTTGGTTGCGTCACTCTTCATTCGTGATCGCGGCCGCCGACTTGGACAGCAGCGTTAGGCGAATCCTTCACCGATTGCTGGCCTTCTTGATCAGCGCGCCCAAAGTACCGGCTTGGCGCGCGGCTTCCACATCTTCCCAGTCGAGACCGGTGTCTTTGGCCCTCCCGTAGAAAAACCGCACCAGACCGGCAAAGTCCGGTTTATATCCGGTTTCCCGGAATGAACGGGCCAGCGAATCACCGATTTGCGGGTCATCAGGCCTTCGTGCCTCATAGATCGGGATGGAACAGGATCGCCACACGCCTCTCACATGTGCGATGCGATTGACGATCATGCCGCCGTGCGCACCATCGTATTGCGAGGCGGCATGTACGTCCGACACCTCGTAGACACCACCATGAATGATGTCCTCAACTGTCAGACGACCTTTGACCGCGCTGGCATCGCGAATCCAGAACATCGAAGCGAAATTGGTGTCATCAAGTTCGCGAAAATCACGTATCTCGCGTGTGCCGATACGTTCGTCCTTGTCATACATGAATTCGGCCAAGGCTAGGAATGGCGAGATACCTGCGCCCGGACCGTACTGCAATTCGATACGTAAATCTTCGGATTCATTGCCGGTCAGTCCAATACCGCTGACGGCGCAGTCATAGGCAAACCAATCCCAGAACCACCATTCGATCCTTTGCAGCACCTGCTTCGGATACTTTTTGCATGGGTTCAGATTCACTTCGCGATAATATATGCGTCTCGCTTCGGCATAGACGGCGAGATTGCAGCGTTTGAACATCTCGGCTACGTCTTTGGTGTCCAGCATTGCTGGCAAACCGGCATTTTCGGCAGTAGTAGTGGTTGCGGTGCTCATGGTGTTTCCCCTTCATGTGATGTGGACGGCGGGCTACGTTGCCCGCCGTGAGGCACACTGTATGACGTTCGTGCGGTGGCTCGCAAGCCCACATGGCGAGATGGTGGATAAGTGGAAAACCCAATGATTCCAAGGGGTATGGAATGTGCATAACAGTGGCTACCGTCGGTGGATAACCGCACTTTCTTGCAGGTTATCCACTGATCGCGCAGCTGTTATCCACCGTCTCTGGGTTATCCACATCGTCTCTGGCGTGTCGTCCACTGTCAGCAGTCGATTTCTGCTTCGTTTGGCGTGTATAAGTGCACGGTGAAGTGTATAACTCCGCGCATTAGGCATATTTGCTACTGAGAAAGGTCCCGAAATCGCCTTCGAACGCATAGCTACACTCAGCAGATGTATTCAGCATGGCAATAGACCCACTTAGGCACCGGCGAATGATTTTCCCTCGCTTATAGAGTCGGCAAAGGCCCAACACCTGTCCCAACGCCGACGCTACTGCACTGGCAGCGTCGGCAGAGGACCACAACTTGGCACAGCAACGACGCTAAAACCGCCCAGCATCGTTACACGTCCAAGTTTTGGCCGCTAACGACGCTTAATGAACGCTTAGCGTCGGCAGCAGGTCACGCACTGGTTCTCCACCGACGGTAACGCTCCTTAGCGAAGCCAGCCCGCCACTCTTTGGCACATCACCGACGCTGAGAGAACCTCCAGCGAAGCCAACCAGCCAACCGCTGGCAACATGACACCACCCACACCCCTCAGCGAAGCCAACCGGCCAGCGCATGGCACCCCAACACCGCTGAGAACACCCACCCCACCAGTGCACATAAAAAAACTGGTCATAGCGGTTGCGATGTAATTGCATCGTAATCGCGATGACCAGCCTCGGAGGGGGGGGGTGGGCTGCAACGAGCACCGAATGAATCAGATGATGATGCCGTTGCAGTGATCGACTTCGTGTTGGATGATCTGCGCGGTCCAGCCGGTGAAGGTGGCGTGGCGGGCGCGGAACCGACGGTTCTCGTAGTTGACCTCAATACGTCGATAACGCAGTGTGCGGCGTTCGCCGGTCAGGGACAGGCATCCTTCCTGGGTGTCGAAGGCACCGTCCGAAGCGGTGATCACGGGGTTGAGCATCACCGTTATACGCCCGCCAAGGTCTTCATCCACGAAGACGATGATGCGTTTGCCTACGCCAATCATGTTGGCGGCCATGCCCACGCACCGTGAACGGTTGGCCTCCAGCGTGTCTACGAGGTCTTCGATCACCTGCTCGTCGCCGGGCCCAGCCGCTTCAGACGGCGTGCGCAAAAACGACCGCGAAGTCATAATAGGGCGTTGCATGTTGGAATCACGCTTCTTCGTGCCAGTGGATGTTGGTGATAAGCGGCAGGGAGATGCCGGTACCGAGCGACATGACCAGTCGGGCGGCGAGCAGCATCGGGAAGTTGACCGCGAGCGCGCCCAGTAATGTGCCGGCGGTGAAAATCACGATGGCCATGATGAACAGTGTTTTGGTGGCGAATTTGCGCACCATGAACGGCGAGCTCGGAATCGACACCGACAGCAAGAGCAGATAACCGGTGACAAGCCACTGCACCACCGAGGCGCCGATGGAGAACTCCTCCATCGGCGTGGAGTAGGCGATGTTCAGTGACGTTTCCGATAGGATGCCGAGGAAGGTCAGGATCGCGAGCGAGACGACCGCGATGACGAGTTTGTTGGAGACCGGTTGCTTGCCGCCGTTAGGCAGCTGTGTTGCGGAATGAGTCACGATCTTGTTCTCTCCTCCATTCATTCAGATATTCTGACTACGACGTTGGAAGTCTTCCTGCATGAGTCGCAGAGCCTCGGTCAAGGTGCGTACCGTGGTTTCGCACTGGTCCGAGGTCAATCCGTCCAGCAGTTGGCTCAAATGCGCGTGATATTCCTCCACATAGATGCGGCGGATATCCAAGCCGCGTTCGGTGAGCGTGAGCGTCACCGCACGCCGATCGGCGGCATCGGCGTGTTTGACGACGAGTCCGAGGTCGGCCATTTCGCCGACGAGCTTGGTGATGCTCGGCGTAGTGACGCCGAGGAATGCGCTGACGTCGCCCACGCGCGCGGTGCCGGTATCTTGCCCATTCGGTTCGTTGATATGCCAGACGGCGTCGATCACGTGGACATAGCGCGGTTTCATACCTTTCGGCAATGCCGGCATCAGTTCGGTGATGGTCTTGGCCTTCCAGCAGACATCCAGGAGGCTCCGCACCTCATTCACCGGAAGCAAGCCGGTCTTGGTATCGGTTCGGGAATCGCACATCGCTGGCCCAACCTCCAATTAGTTACCAATAGTCATTACCATAAGTAACTATATGCAGGCTCTAGACAAACCCAACGACCTGCGCGCCCGTGTCGAGTTCCGTTTCGGCATAAAAAAAAACCAGGGGATCCCTGGCTTGCAATGCACATATCGCTGCAGGTTTGCCGGGACCTATATGTTCCCGGCAACAACAGCCGTATATACGTTACCGATCAGTGCTGCCCTCATCATCCTTGGCACCCGCCGTGGCGGCCTCAGTCTCCTTGGCGTTCCACCCGGTGACGGCATTCCAACCACTCCATCCGATGACCACTAGCAAGCACAGCGAGAAGACAATAGTGGCCCAATTGAACAGCGAGCCATCGTTATTGGCCTCGACCAGTGACTGCCAGAGCCAGATAACGCAGGCCAAGCAGGTCAATGCATACATACGGGAGGTGGAGCGCGCGGTGAGTTTCATGGCGGAAAAAGTCCTTTGATTACAAGAATGACGGCAGATAACAGTGTGGGATCCGCACCAGCGGCACCGGCACGAATCCCACATCGAGGAGGAGAAAGGGGAAGGTCAGCTCTTCTTGCGCTTGGATATGATGTCCACGGCGACGGCCAGCAGGAGCACGAGGCCCTTGATGGTCTTCACCACGGCGGTGTCAACACCCATAATCGACAGACCCTGGTTGATAACACCCATCACGAATGCACCAATCACAGCGCCCGGGATGGTACCAATACCACCGGTGACGGCCGTGCCACCGATGAAGCAGGCAGCGATGGCGTCCATCTCGAACTCCATACCGGCCTGAGCAGTTGCGGAAGCCAGACGGGAAAGCATGCAGACAGCGGCCACTGCGGACAGGAAGCCCATGTGGACGAACAGCAGGAAGTCCACGCGGCGGGTGTTGATACCGGAGAGGATGGCGGCCTTGCGGTTGCCACCAACGGCGTACACGTGGCGACCGAACACGGTCTTGGTCAGGATGAAGTTGTAGATGAAGACCAGCACACCGACGATCACCAGCATGATCGGGGTACCACCCTGATCAGCGTTACCGGAGGAAGCCAGCAGGTAGGTGACGAAGGCGATGACGACCGCGGCAAGCACAATTTTGAGGACGGTCAGGCTCATCGGCTCGGGCACCAGGCCGACCTTGGCCACACGGGCGCGCTTGCGCAGCTGGCTCCAGGCAAAGCCGACGATGCACAGGATGCCAAGCACAATGGTCAGACCATCGAACGGACCCCACCAGCCAAGGATGTTGGGCAGGTAGTTACGGGCAATGCCACGGAATTCGAGGGAGGTAATCGGCACGGATTCGCCGACGATCACGGTGGCGAGACCACGGAAGATCAACATGCCGGCCAGAGTGGTAATGAAGCCCGGGATGCCGATGACGGCGACCCAGAAGCCCTGCCAGACGCCGACGATCAGGCCGACGACCAGAGCGATGACGATGGCGAGCATCCAGTTGACTCCGGCGCGTTCCATCAGCAGTGCACACACACCACCGATGAAGGCTACCAAGGAACCAACCGAAAGGTCGATGTGGGTGGCGATGATGACCATCACCATACCAATGGCCAGGATGATCACGTAAGCGTTCTGCTGAATCAGGGACACGAAGGAGTTCGGCTTCAGCAGCACGCCTCCGGTCAGGACCTCGAAGGCCACGACGATGACCAGCAGTGCGCCGACAATACCGTATTGACGGGCATTGTTGGCAACCGTGGCCAGCAGGCCGGTCTTTTCTTCTTTCTTTGCAGGTGTTGCAGTTGCGGCGCTCGTCAGGCTGCCACCTCCCTTTCCTTGGTCATACCCTTCATCAGGTATTCCTGGGTAAATCCATTCTTCTCAACATTGTCGGTGACGACACCGTAGGACACCGTGTAAATGCGGTCACAGATACCGATGAGCTCGGGCAGCTCGGAGGAAATCACGATGACGGCCTTGCCTGCATCGGCAAGCTTATCGATGATTTCGTAGATCTCATACTTGGCGCCGACGTCGATGCCTCGGGTCGGCTCATCGAGGATGAGGATGTCCGGCTGCGAGATAACCCACTTGGCGAGCAGCACTTTCTGCTGGTTACCACCGGAGAGGGTGGAGACATTCACATCGATGTCATGGCACTTGATGTTGAAGTCCTTGCGGTACTGTTCAACTTCCTTGCGCTCAAGGTTGTCGTCCACAACCCCGCCCTTGCTGATCTTGGTCAGGGAGGCCAGGGACGCGTTCTCTCGGATGTTCTGCAGCAGGTTCAGACCGTTGCCCTTACGATCCTCGGTGGCGTAGGCGAGACCTGCGTCAATCGCGGACTGCACGTTGGGCATCTTGACTTCCTTGCCCTTGACGAACACCTTGCCGGAGATGTTGGAACCGTAAGAGTGGCCGAAGATGGACATGGCCATCTCGGTACGACCCGCACCCATCAGACCCGCCAGACCGACGATCTCGCCGGCATGCACGTTGATGTTCGCATGGTCTACGATCACGCGCTCCGCGTCGAGCGGATGATGCACGGTCCAATCCTCGACACGCAGGTATTCCTCGCCCGGGGTATTGGAGGGGTGGTTCGGGTACAGGTTGTGCAGCGGACGACCCACCATCTTGCGGATGAGTTCTTCCTGGTCGAGCGGCGTCTCCGGCGTCACGTACATCACACCGACGGTCGAACCGTCTCGAATGATGGTGACATTGTCGGCGATGGCGGCGACCTCGTTGAGTTTATGAGTGATGATGATGCTGGTCACGCCCTGCTCGTCACGTAGCTGACGAACCAGGTCAAGCAGGTGGGCGGAATCCTCATCGTTCAGTGCAGCGGTCGGCTCATCGAGGATGAGCAGCTTCACGTCCTTGGACAATGCCTTGGCGATTTCGACGAGCTGCTGCTTGCCGACGCCGATGTCCATAACCTTGGTATCCGGGTCTTCGGGAAGTCCCACACGATCGAGCAGCTTCTTCGCCTCGGCACGGGTCTTGTCCCAGTCGATTACGCCACCCTTGGCCTGCTCGTTGCCGATGAAGATGTTCTCCGCAATGGACAGGAACGGGCTCAACGCCAGTTCCTGATGAATGATTACGATGCCGTCGGCCTCGGAATCATTAATAGTATGGTATTTGCATTCCTTGCCATCAAAGGTGATTATGCCGGAATAGCTACCGTATGGGTACACACCCGAAAGCACGTTCATCAGGGTCGATTTACCTGCACCGTTCTCGCCGCAGATGGCGTGGATCTCGCCGCGATCGACGGAAAGATTCACATCGGTGAGGGCTTTGACCGGACCGAACGTCTTCGTGATGTTTTCCATCGTCAAGATGGTGTCATTTGATGACATGTCACCACTCCTCGTCACAGTTCTGTGTTCATGGACATGCGGCGCATATCGGCTATGCGCCGCATGTCATTGTGTTTGTTTACGGATTGCCTGATGAGGACTACTTAGTCAGCTCGTCGAAGCGATCCTGGGTGATGTAGTTGGCCGTGACCAGATCCTGGAGGTTGTCCTTGGTGATGTTCTGGGGGTCAAGCAGCTTGGACGGGACGTCGATGTTGTTGTTGTTGAACTTGCCGTTCAGGCCGGAGACTTCCTTGCCCTCGGCGATCTCGACGACCATGTCGTACACGGCGTCAGCCAGCTTGTTCACGTCCTTGAACACGGTCTCGCCCTGCTTATCCTTGGCGATGTTGGCAACTGCGATCTCCATGGCGTCCTGACCGGTGATGTACGGCCAGGAGTCGGTGCCCGGCTTCATGTCGGGACGCTTGGATTCGATGGCGTTGATCACACCCTGGGCGATGCCGTCGTACGGAGTGAGGACCGCGTCGAGCTTCTCGCCGTGGGCGTAGGTGGAGTCAAGGATGGATTCCATGTCCTTCTGCGCCTGCTCGGTCTTCCAGCTCATCACGGAGATCTTCTGCCAATCCTCAACGGTGAAGTCCTTGGTCACGCCACCCTGACCGTGCTGGGACGGGGAGACGAGCACGCCCTTCTCGAAGTACGGCTGCAGCAGATCCCAAGCGCCCTTGAAGAAGTACTTGGCGTTGTTGTCATCCGGGGAACCGGTGAACAGCTCGATATTGAACGGGCCGGTGGCGCCATCCTTAAGCTTGAGCTGGTCAATGAGCCACGTGGCCTCGAGCACGCCGACCTGCTCCAGCTGGAAGGTGGCGTAGTAGTCGACGGCGTCGGTGTTCATGATCAGTCGATCGTAGGCGATGACCTTGGCGCCTGCATCGCGGGCCTTCTCAACGGCGGGGCCCACTGCGGTGCCATCCTTGGAGGCGACCACGACGATCTTGGCGTCGTTGTTGACCATGTTCTCGATGTCAGCGTTCTGCTGGGCCGGCTTATCGTCGGCGAAGGACAGGATGACCTTGTATCCGGCCTTCTCCAGCTTGGCCTTCAGGTTGTTGCCGTCCTTGTTCCAACGCTCTTCGGACTTGGTCGGCATCGAAATGCCGATAGTGGCGCCCTTTTCGATCTTGGCATCACCGCCAGTTGCCTGGCCGCTACGGCTGCCACCGCAGGCCGCGAGGCCCGCGCACATGGCAACGCCTGCCACCACGGCGACGATCTTCTTAGTGAACTTCATTTGTTCTCCTTCATCTTCGAGGGGATGGCGAACCCTCCTTGGTCGCCCGAACCTGAGAATAACCTCAGGTTCATCTCATAGAATACCGTATTGAGTTAAGTTGTCAAACTCAAGAAAGCGAATTTCCTGTCGTTTATGTTCAACCAATGAACGCAATGGCGATTTTTCGCGCATCACCAGGCGACACGCCGAAAAATCCACGCTCTGCGCCTCGCTGTGCCTCATGCCGGTAACGACTACACTGAACTCTTATGGCAACAAGGCTTTTCGGTTCGCAGACCTCGCTTCGCGAGGCAAACCGCGCCAACTTGCTGGCCAGCATCCACAAGTTCGGCGCCATGACACAGGTCGAACTGGCAGAGGTGACAGGACTGTCCACTGCGACCGTGTCCACGCTCGTCCATCAGCTTGTCGACGAAGACCAGCTGGAGACCAAAAACACCGTTCGCAACGGTCGCAGAGCCACTCTGGTGACCCTTGCACGGCATCAGGGCCTCGGCGTCGGGCTTTGGATCGCGCGACGTCATCTTACGCTTTCTATCGTTGACTTCTCGAAGTCAATCATCGCTGAGCACACGCTCCCCCTGCCGTTGGGCCACAAGGCGGACACAACGCTGGAACGCGCCATGCTGCTCATCAATGAGACCCTGAGCAGCATCGACGCCGAAGCCAGCGAGCTGGTCGGCATCGGCGTGGCCGTGGCCGCACCGGTGGCCACCAGCGACCACACCATAGCGATTCCCGGCATTCTGCCCGGATGGGACGGCGTCGATATCACGGCCCCGTTGCGCACGGCGTTCAACGTTCCCGTATACGTCGATAATGACGCGAATTTCGCGGCATACGGCGAATCCCGTATGGGCGTGGCGGCAGGCAAACGCAATTTCGTATATATCTCAGCCAACGACGGGGTTGGCGCAGGCATCGTCATCAACGGCGAAATCATGCATGGCGTGACCGGCCTGGCCGGTGAAATCGGCCATATCCAGGTCGACCCGCTGGGTGCCATCTGTTCGTGCGGTAACCGCGGCTGCCTTGACACCGTCGTGGCGGAAAACAGGCTGGTGCAGTTGCTCAGCGTCACACACGGCAATATGACGCTGGATGATCTGGTGTCCTTTGCCAACGAAGGCGACCCCGGTTGCCGTCGCATCATCGCCGACACGGCCGTGCGTATCGGTCAGGTGGCGGCTGATCTGTGCATCAGCGTGGATCCGGAGGTCATTGTGCTCGGCGGCAAGCTGGCCATGACCGGCGACGTATTCATCCAACCGTTCAATGAAGCGTTGCAGCGCATGCTGTTCCCTGATGCCGTGGCACCCATCGATGTACTTGTGTCATCCCACCCGAACGACAACTGCGCGCTAGGCGGCGCATTATGCGCCATCGAGTTCTCGGTTCGCAATGACGTCAGCCAGTGACCGGTACCAGGAGAAGAGTGAGAAGAAGGAACACACCATGAGGAATTCGAGCACACCTCCTCTGCTGCGGCTGGAGGACATCTGTGTGAAGTTCGGCTTCGTCGAGGCGTTGAAATCGGTGAATCTGTCCATCCAACGCCAGGAGGTCGTCGCCATCGTGGGCGATAACGGCGCAGGAAAGTCCACTCTGATCAAGGTCATCGCGGGATTTCTGCAGCCGGGATTCGGCCATATCTATCTCAACGGCGAACAGGTGACCATTCCCTCGATCAGGGAGGCGGACCGCATGGGCATCGCATCGGTGTTCCAGGGGCAGGAGTTCTGCGACAACCTGGACGTGGCCTCGAACCTGTTCCTCGGCAAGGAGATCAATCAGATTGGCATACGCGATGACGATTCGATGAACTCGCGTGCCCGTTCCGTGCTGAAGACCCTGAGCTCGGCGATTCGGGTCGGCTCCCCTATCGCATCCTTATCCGTCGGCCAGCGCCAGACCGTGGCCATAGCACGCACGCTGCTCAATGACCCGCAGCTTATTCTGCTGGACGAACCGACCACCGCACTGTCGGTGATGCAGTCGGCGGAAGTGCTCGCATATATCAAGAGACTGCGCTCCGAAGGCCGGTCCGTGGTGATGGTCTGCCACGATCTGCCGGATGTGTTCGCGGTATCCGACCGCATTGTCGTGATACGTCAGGGGCACGTCACCGGCGTGCATCGAACCGTCGAAACGTCCTATGAGGAGATTATCGCCGAAATCGCCGGCGTGACCACCGAACACGAGTACGAGGAAATCGCTGAGAACCCGGAATTCGATTCCATGGTCAGGCAGCGGAAACTCATCGACCGCACTATCAGCGCGGCAGTGAGCCATGGCACCGGCCATGACTCACCATTAGACTAACGTCCCGTTGCCGGAGCGACATCGTCAGCGCAGAGCCAGGTTGGCCGCGCCGATCAGACCGGCATCCTGGCCGGCGGTGGCGGCGACGATCTTGGCATGGCCGCGGTAGGCGCTGCCTTCCAGGAAACGCTGGTAGTTGTAGCGGGCCGGCTCCAGCAGGATGTCGCCCACGGCCACCACGCCGCCGCCGATCACGAACAGGTCCGGGTCAAGCACGGCGGAAACGGCGGCCATGGTGCGGCCCAGCCATTCGCCGATCTTGCCGAACGCATACAGGCCAAGTACGTCACCTTCCTGGGCGGCCTGGGAGACCATCGGGCCTTCCAGCTTGGAGATGTCGCCGCCACACAGCTCCATGAGACGCTTGGCATCCTGCGGACGACGGCGCACGGCGGACTTGGCGAAGTTCTCCAGCGAAGTGCCCGAGGTGTAGCGCTCGGCGCAGCCGCGCAGGCCGCAGCCGCAGTGGTCGCCGTCCGGGACCATCGGCAGGTGGCCGAGCTCGGCGGCCATGCCGAAGGAGCCGCGGTAGAGCTGGCCGTTAATCACGATGGCACCGCCGAGGCCGGTGCCCACGGTCAGCGCGACCATGTTGGAGCTACCCTGGCCGGCGCCGTGCACGAATTCGCCCCAGCCGGCGCAGTTGGCGTCGTTTTCGACGATGACCGGCACGGCATGGTCGATCAGCGCGCCGACGTGCTCGGACAGATCGTAGTTGATCCATGCCGGAATGTTGGCGGAGAAGGTGAGCGTCTTGCGATCCGCGCTCACATTGCCGGCGGCGGAGATGCCGACGGCCTCGATATCGGTGTGCCCGGCGGCCACAGCCTCGCGGTACACCTCGGCGATGTGCTGGTTGATGGCGTCGGCATCCATCGGCGTGGGGACGCGCCAGCGCTGGATGATGCTATCGTTTTCATCGCAGACGGCGGCGGCGATCTTAGTTCCTCCGATATCAATGGCGAGCGTGGTCATGGCTTACTCCTTGAAGGCTTGTGTGGCGTACGAGACAGCGAAAATAGTAACGAGTTGCCATGACCTCCCATAGCGTATTTTTCATGATTTGTCATATCTCGCGCACGTTCTGCCAATGTGACCCTGCACACGTTTTTCACCATTTATAAGCACTGTTAACGCTAACGTTGTCATTCAATAGCAAACGTTGTCATTCAGACTATCGGCGTGTCGAGCAGAGCCCCAAGGCCAGCACGAAACCTTCGGTATTTCCATGCGATACGGCATCGGCATCGACTGAAACAGCTTCCATGCCAGAGTCGAATGGCCATCAAACGACTAAACACCAGACACACATTTTGGCCTATAACCCCATATTTCGCCCTACACCACGAAATACGGCAAAAGAACAAAAAAGCTCCTGACATTTGTCAGGAGCTTGGTGGCGACCCCGGCCGGACTTGAACCGGTGACCTCCGCCGTGACAGGGCGGCGCTCTAACCAACTGAGCTACGGGGCCATCTGTACCTCAATGAAGCACAAGAGGATATACTACAGCATCACTGGACCACGGCGCGCCGCCCGGCGCGTCGCGCCACGGCAATGTCAGGCCCATCCATTACCCCTCCAAGCCATAGCGACGCCCGCCATTCCAGCCCTTCCGATACCATGGTGGGCGGTGGTTTGGCGTGGATTCGATCGTTATGCGGACAGGGCGGCACAGGCCTGACGCGGCGCACCGCGATCCGTGATTCGGGGGCGTGCTCCGCGCTGCACACAGCGTATCCATCACAAACTAAAGACTAAAGAAACAGCGGAATTTCAACCCCTTTTTAAGGAGTAACTGCACAACATGGCAGAATTCGTATTTCAGATGATCAAGGCCCGCAAGTCTTACGGCGACCGCGTGATTCTCGATGACGTGACCCTGAGCTTCCTGCCCGGCGCAAAGATCGGCGTCGTGGGCCCGAACGGCATGGGTAAGTCCACCCTGCTCAAGATCATGGCCGGCCTGGAGACCGTGAGCAACGGCGAGGCCAGCCTGACCCCGGGCTTCACGGTCGGCATCCTGCAGCAGGAGCCGCCGCTGGACGACACCAAGACCGTGGGCGAGAACATCAAGATGGCGTTCGGCCCGATTGCCGAGAAGGTCGCCCGATTCAATGAAATCGGTGAGGAGATGGCCAATCCGGACGCCGACTTCGACGCCCTGATGGAAGAGATGGGCAAGCTGCAGACCGAGATCGACGCCGCCGACGGCTGGGACCTCGACTCCCAGCTCGAGCAGGCAATGGACGCCCTGCAGTGCCCGGACCCGGACACCCCGGTCAACGTGTGCTCCGGTGGCGAGCGCCGCCGTGTGGCCCTGTGCAAGCTGCTGCTTGAGGCCCCGGACCTGCTGCTGCTCGACGAGCCCACCAACCACCTGGACGCCGAGTCCATCCTGTGGCTGGAACAGTTCCTGCACCAGTACAAGGGCGCTGTCATCGCCGTCACCCACGATCGTTACTTCATGGACAATGTGGCCGAATGGATTTGCGAGGTCGACCGCGGCCACCTGTACCCGTACAAGGGCAACTACTCCACCTACTTGGAGACCAAGGCCAAGCGTCTGGAGATCCAGGGAGCCAAGGACGCCAAGCTCGCCAAGCGACTGAAGAACGAGCTCGACTGGGTGCGCTCCTCCCCCAAGGCCCGTCAGGCCAAGAACAAGGCCCGTCTGGAGCGTTACGACCAGATGGAAAACGAGGCACGCAACAACAAGAAGCTCGACTTCTCCGAGATTCAGATTCCGGCCGGCCCGCGCCTGGGTTCCACCGTGCTGGAAGCCAACCATATCCACAAGGCCTTCGGCGAGCGTGTGCTCATCGACGACCTGTCCTTCACGCTGCCGCGCAACGGCATCGTCGGCGTAATCGGCCCGAACGGCGTGGGTAAGTCCACGCTGTTCAAGACCATCGTGGGCCTGGAGCCGCTGACCAGCGGCGAGCTGAAGATCGGCGACACCGTCAAAATCAGCTACGTGGACCAGAACCGTGAGGGCCTGGATCCGAACAAGAACCTGTGGGAAGCCGTGTCCGGCGGCCTCGACTTCATCGAGGTGGCCGGTGTGGAGGTGCCGACCCGCGCCTATGTGGCCAGCTTCGGCTTCAAGGGCGCCGATCAGCAGAAGCTGACTGGTGTGCTGTCCGGTGGTGAGCGCAACCGTCTGAACCTGGCCCTGACCCTGAAGCAGGGCGGCAACCTGCTGCTGCTCGACGAGCCCACCAACGATCTGGACGTCGAGACCTTGGAATCCCTCGAAAACGCGCTGCTCGAATTCCCTGGCTGCGCTGTGGTGATTTCCCACGACCGTTGGTTCCTCGACCGTGTCGCCACGCATATCCTCGCGTGGGAAGGCGACGACGACAACCCGGCCAAGTGGTACTGGTTCGAAGGCAACTTCCAGGCCTACCAGGAGAACAAGGTGACACGCCTCGGCGAGGATGCGGCCCGCCCGCACCGCCTGCACAAGAAGCTTGTGCGCGGCTGAGATACGCCGGCATTAGTGCCACAACGCGCTTTATACGTCGAAAGCCGTCCCTCAGGGGCGGCTTTCCCCATAATTGCCCCATGGCTGCCCGCCCCGCATCCCATAAAATCCCACAGTCGCCTACGGCAACACACCGGCAGCGCAGCAGCAACGTAGCGGCAATGCGCCGCATAACCCACCGTTTACCTTCCAAACAGTCTCGTTACATTTCGCTCCCGGAACTCTTAACCCCCACCGGATAGACTGCCAACCATAGGTTGGAATACGATAACCGAATACTGAACACAGCAGAACAAGAATCGAGGAACGCCATGGCTCAGGCAACCACCGTAACTCCATTGGACCATCTGGTGAAGGTGCTGAAGTTGGGCGAGCCTTCCGCTTACCGCAATCACACATATATCAATGGCGAGAGTATGTACTTCCCCACCGGCCGCGTCTACGGTGGCCAGGTCATCGCCCAGTCGGTGATCGCCGCGTCCAAAACAGTGGGCCCTTCACGCCTGCCGCATTCGGTACATGGCTATTTCATTGCCGCCGGCGATATTCGTCAAGACCTGTTGTTTGACGTCGAGAACCTTCGCGACGGCCGCTCGTTCTCCGCTCGTCGGGTCAACGTCACCCAAGCCGAGGGGTCGATTCTCACGGCCATCGCCTCTTTCCAGGAGACCGGCCAAGAGGGTGTGGAATTTGCCGATCCGATGCCGGAAAACCTGCCCGATCCCGAAACGTTGACTTCCGCCAAAGAACTCATGCAGCCGTTCGCCGAGAAGTCGCCGTTCGCCAATTACTATGCCGAGAAATCGCCGTTCGATATCCGCCACGTGACGCCGACCGTGATGCTGCGCGCGGACAAGGATTCCGCCGAGCATGATTCCGGCAAGCAGATGGTGTGGATGAAGGCCGATGGCCACGTCGATGTGCCGCAGGTCATGCATCGTGCGATGCTGGCGCTTGGCTGCGATCAGGTGATGATGGAGCCGGTGCTGCGCCGCGCCGGACTGTCGATTTCCACACCGGGCATTTCCTATGCGTCCATCGACCATTCGATGTGGTGGTATCAGGATATCGATATCAACGAATGGCATTTGTATGTGCAGGATACGCCTATCGCCGCGCACGGACGCGGACTCGGCATTGCCAAAGTGTATGCGCAGAATGGCGACTTGGTGGCGGCCATCGCTCAGGAAGCTATGGTGCGCGTGCCGTAGGAATAGTCACCCCTACCGCTTGTAGGCTTGGGCTATGTCGCTACGGCGCTTGGCTTCCCTGATTTTCGGGTTTTCGGGGCCTTCGTTCGGCGGCAGCTGGCACAACCATTCGCCGATAATGCCGATGATCATGTCGGCGATGCACACCACGGCCGCAATTGCGCACTCGGTGACGGCGTGTGCATAGAAATCCGCCTCGATATGGCTCAAGCTCACCACAATCTGACCGCCATACCAGCCGGCGAGCGTTGCGCCCGCCAATCCCAGTGCCTTTGCCAACACCAGCGTATACACCGCGATAGTGGGATTGATGAAGCTATGCGGACGTTTCTTGGGGTCGGTATTCGCGTATTTATGCACTTGCAGGGCCAAGATCAGCACAATAACGCCCAGTACGGCCAGCAATCCGGGCACAATCCAAGGCGCACCAATCAGCGACAGTCCCGAGCTTTCGCCGTAGGAGGCCAGACCGATACCCGCCAACAGGCCCAACACGGCACCGATCACATACTGCCACCATGGTGTTCGCCGTGTTTTCATGTCCGGCCTCCTTATCGTTGCGTTGCTGTTTGCTGTTTGCGAACGGCCTTCGCGCTTTGGCCGTTCATCTTGATTTGTTTTTTCGTCATTGCCGTGCCTGGCTGCTCGAGGCCGGAGACTGGTCCGTCACCGTCTGGTTTCTAGCCTACCGTTCGTAACTGGTTCCGCCATCAGCTCAACTATTCGACAGTATCCAGTTGTCCGATAGCAATCCGACCTGTCCGGCATCCGGTGCCATGGCCAAAAGGAAGGCCACCGGGTCGCCGCCCAGAGAAGCATTCGGGTCCATATCCAGCCAAGGTGCCAATACCGACGCATGGTTACGGGCCGACGGCCAAGGAATGCTGCAGTTGGGCTCGTCGGAAGTCACGCCTTCCATGTCAACAAGGTCAAGGTCGACTGCCAGGTCATGAACGCTTTCGATGCTGCCCAATACGGCAATCAGGTCGGCGGGCGGCAACTTGGTTTCGATTTGGATGACCGCGCTCATCGCGTCCGGACTGTCGAAATGGCTGACATGGTAGAGCGGCGAGATGCCCTGTACCTGATTGCCAGGAACACTGTCGATGGAAACGATGGTTTCGCGGAACAGCCGTTCGGCATCCTGCGAGGTGGAATCCAGCGAAATAATCGCCTTACGTGAGACGGGTTCCGACTCCGACGCTGATTCTTGCTTGACTGCATGCCCGCCGAGCATCCAGTCTTCGCTCTCGAGCTGCACGGCGTTACGGTCCGGCGCGGCGGCCAGCAAATCGGCTACAGGCCCCTCATGGGCTCCAGCAAGTTTGGCGTTCGGATTCAGCGCCGCCCAGGGAGCCAGCACAAATGCGCGCTGCCAAGCACGCGGATGGGGCAATGCCAGATCCGGATCCGCGCTGGTGATGCCATCAAAGTCGATAATGTCCAAGTCCAACGGCCTGGAATCCCAATGATTCTCACGAATTCGCCCATGGTTCGCTTCGATGTTTTGCAACGCGGCGAGCAATTCGTGGCTGCCCATTGTGGTTCCAAGCTCCACCACGGCGTTCAGGAAATCCGGCGTACCGTCAGCCATGCCCCACGCGGCCGTGCGGTAAAGCGGCGAAATACCGGTCACCTGTGTGCCAAGCAGCGCGTCAATCTCCCGAACGGCGGCTCGCAAGGTGGATTCCACCTCGCCCACATTGCCCCCCAAGGCCACCACCGCGTTATGGATGGCATGCTTTTCAGCAGTGCGTCCATTATCGGTGGCACGCACGCGCGAGATGGAGACCGATACATCTGCAAAAGCCACGACGATGGGCGCGTGAGGCTTGTGCACGGTGACGTCGATGGAGGCGACGGCCGGCGCATCGGCAAGAATCTTATCCGCGATACGTTGGGCCAGACGCTCGATCAGGTCCACATGAGGGCCTTCGATGACAGCCACGATATCCTTGGCCACGCGGCCGTAATCGATGGTGTCATTGAGATCGTCGGATTGGCCGGCGGCGGCCAGATCAAGGTGCAGGGTGACGTCCACGACGAAGGTTTGTGGCCGTTCGTGTTCAAAGGTGAGCACACCGTGGGTGCCGTTGGCATGTACGCCGGTAAGTGTGATGGTGTCCATTGGTAAGGCTTTCTGTTCAAATGCTCCCCCTCAGTCGCCTTCGGCGCCAGCTCCCCTCGCCCGAGGGGAGCCAAGACCTAGAAGCAACCAAAAACAGGGAGCCAGGGGAATCATGCGTATTCGCGCCAGGTGTTGCCGGCGATGACGGCGGCGCGGCTTTTGGCCACATCGTGTACGCGCACGGCCCATGCGCCGTGCTCGGCGGACAGGGCGGACAAGGCTGCGGTCACGTCATCGCGCTGGGCCATGGTCGGGCCATCAGCACCGGCAGTACCCGCCCCGGTAAGCATCGCCGAAATGAAGCGCTTGCGGGACTGGCCAATCAGCACCGGATATCCAGTGGCGCGGAAGGTCTCGAGCCCGGTCAGCAGCGGTAGGTTATGCTCGATGCCGGGCTTGGAGAAGCCCAGACCAGGATCGATGATAATGCGCTCAGGCTTTACGCCGGCGGCCAGCACGCCGTCGACTTGGCGCATGAGTTCGTCGTGCACGTCGGTCAATACGCCATGCTCGTATACGGAGGTGTCTTGATCGGGGTTCGCGCCCTTGGAGCCGACGAGCCAGCCGCGCCAATGCTGCACGACGTACAGGCAGTCGTGGTCGGCGACCACATGCGGCAGCTCGGCGTCCAGCGTGCCGCCGGAAACATCGTTGATGATCTGTGCGCCCTCGCTCAGCGCGGCGGCGGCCACGGATGCGCGCGTGGTGTCGATGGACAGTACGGCACCGGCCGGAATCAACGTCTTGACGGCACCGGTGATACGGGCCAGTTCGTCGGCCTCGGACACGCGCTTGGCACCGGGGCGCGTGGATTCGGCGCCGATGTCGATGATATCCGCGCCGGCGGCCATCATGTCGCGCCCGTGCTGGGCCGCCTTGGCCGGGTCCAGCCACAGGCCGCCGTCCGAGAACGAGTCCTCGGTGATGTTGAGCACACCCATCACCATGGTGTGCGTGGCGTCATGCAACGCCTGCAAATCAGTCATAGGTCATCTCCCCTTCATTGTTTCCCCTTCGCTCCCCTCAGTCACCTACGGCGACAGCTCCCCTCAGAGAGGGGAGCCTAGGTTGCGTCACTTGTCAAGAATCAGACTCATGGCTTCGGCTCGGGTGGCGGGGTTGCGTAGCAGACCGCGCACCGCAGAGGTCACCGTGCGGGCGGAAGACTTCTTGATGCCGCGCATCGACATGCACAGGTGCTCGCATTCGGTCACCACAATCACACCACGTGCGCCCGCATACTCGACCAGCGCGTCGGCGATCTGCTGGGTCAAACGCTCCTGCACCTGCGGCCGGCGAGCATACACCTCAACCAGTCGGGCGAGCTTGCTCAGCCCCATCACCCCATCCTTGGCGGGAATGTAGCCCACATGGGCCACGCCATGGAAAGGCAGCAGGTGATGCTCGCACACCGAATACAGTTCGATGTCCTTGACCAGCACCAGCTCGTCGGTATCCACGTCGAAGTGCTTCTCCAGCACATCGGCCGGCGAGGCCTGCAGACCGGCGAACAGCTCGCGGCACGCGCGGGCGATACGGTCAGGCGTTTCCACCAGTCCCTCGCGCTCGGGATCCTCGCCAATCGACTTCAGGAACAGACGTACGGCTTCGCGCACGCCTTCCTCGTCGTATGTGCGTTTCTCCCGCTGGCAAGACTCTATATTTTCGTTCATCTCATCTCTCCCTTGTCATTGTCCACAACGACGTCGGCCCGGCCTGCGTACGTGAGAAACCACATGAACAGGTCGGGCCGAATCGTCATCGTGTCTACTCTTCCGGCTTCATGCCGACCGAGCGCTTGAGGCTTTCGGGAATCTCCACCGGCGGCTTGTCCGAGTCGGGGCGGCGGTCGTTGGACAGCCACACCGGACGAACCGGAGCCTTCTTGATCGGCGCGAAGATCGCCGCAAGTTCCTTCTCGTTCAGGGTCTCCTTGACCAGCAGCTGGCGGACCAGCTCGTCAAGAATCTCGCGGTTGTCGTTGATGATGGTCCATGCCTCGGTGTGCGCGGTCTCCACCAGCTTCAACACTTCGTCATCGATTACTTCAGCAGTACGATCGGAGTACTTGCGCGGCTGCAGACCATCCATCACAGTGGTCTGATCGTCGTCGGAACCCCACTTGATGGCGCCGAGCTTATCGGAGAAGCCGTATTCGATCACCATCGTACGGGCGATGCTCGTAGCCTTCTCGATATCGTTCGAAGCACCGGTAGTCGGGTCGTGGAAGACGATTTCCTCGGCGGTGCGGCCACCCATCGCGTAGGCCATCTGGTCGAGCAGCTGGTTGCGCGACTGCGAGTAGCGGTCGGAGGTCGGCATGACGGCGGTGTAGCCGAGGGCGCGGCCTCGCGGCAGAATCGTCACCTTGGTCACCGGATCGGTGTTGTTCAAGGCGGCGGCCACCAGCGCATGGCCACCCTCGTGGTATGCGGTGTTGCGCAGCTCTTCCAGAGCCATGCCCTTAGACTTGCGCTTCGGGCCGGCCTGAACGCGGTCGATGGCCTCGTCGATGGCGCGGTTGTCGATCAACTGGGCACCGGCACGGGCGCACAGCAACGCGGCTTCGTTGAGCACGTTGGCCAAATCGGCACCGGTGAAGCCCGGCGTGCGCACGGCGACCATATGCAGGTCGACGTCCGGTACGAACGGCTTGCCCTTGGCGTGCACCCTCAGAATTGCCTCACGGCCTTCCAGATCAGGCGCGGCCACACCTACCTGACGGTCGAATCGACCCGGACGCAGCAGAGCGGGGTCAAGCACGTCAGGGCGGTTGGTGGCGGCGATGATGATGAGGTTGGTGTCGTTGTCGAAACCGTCCATCTCGACGAGCAGCTGGTTCAGCGTCTGCTCGCGCTCGTCGTGGCCACCGCCCATACCGGAGCCACGCTTGCGACCCACGGCATCGATCTCATCGATGAAGATGATGGCGGGAGCGTTCTTCTTGGCCTCATCGAACAGGTCACGCACACGGGAGGCACCGAGACCGACGAACATCTCGACGAAGTCGGAGCCGGCCATCGAGTAGAACGGCACGCCGGCCTCACCTGCGATGGCTCGGGCCAGCAACGTCTTACCCGTGCCGGGAGGGCCGTACAGCAGCACGCCGCGCGGGATGCGCGCACCCAGCGCCTTGTACTTGGACGGATCCTTGAGGAAGTCCTTGATTTCCTCGACTTCGGCCACGGCCTCGTCTTCACCGGCCACATCGGCGAACTTGGTGGTGGGGGTCTGGCCCTCGAGCAGCTTGCCGCTGTTCTTCTTGCCGCCCATGCCGAGCATGCCGCCGGCACCGCCCATGCGGCTCATCAGCCACCAGAACAAGGCAAGGATGATGACGAACGGCAGAATCGAGGTGATGAGGTAGCTCATCACACTGGTCTGCTCGATATTCGAGGTCCAGCCCTTTTCGAGATCGCCGTTCTCCACGGCCTTGGCCACCTGTGCGCCCTGGGCGAAGGTGTAGTAGAACTGCACGTTCTTGCCGTAGTTGGTCACCTTGCCGGTGTCGGCGTTCTTCTTGGTGTAGTCATTCTTCAGCTCAAGGCGGACGACCTGCTTGTTGTCCGTGATCTCGGCGTATGTGGCCTTGCCCTGATTGATCAGCGCGAAACCATCTTTAGTATCGATGGTTTTGGTGCCACCGCCGGCGAACATCTGGAACATCAGCACAACCATGACCACGAGCACGGCACCCCACAGCCAGGGGGACTGCCATATCGGGCGGTTCTCTTTGTTGCCTTTGCCATTGTTCCCGTTATTGCCACGGTTGAACGGGTTGGTGAACGGGTTGCCGTTGTTACGGTTGTTGTTCGGGTTCGGGTTATTGCCGTTACCCGGCCCTTGCGGGAAGCTCATGCTTGCACTCCTTGGTAGACGGACGGCTTGAGGACCGCGATCGAATCGAGGTTGCGGTAGCGTTCGTCAAAGTCGAGGCCGAAGCCGACGACGAACTCGTCCGGAATCTCATAGCCGGCGTACTTCACATCAACGTCCACCTCTCGGCGGGAAGGCTTGCTCAGCAAAGCGAAGACTTCCACGGAAGCGGCACCACGACGTTTCAGTTCTGCGACCAGCCACGCGAGCGTGCGTCCTGAATCGACAATATCCTCCACAATCAAAATGTGCCGTCCGCGAACATCGGCGGACAAATCCTGCCTGACTGTGACCTCACCGCTCGACACTGTGCCCGAGCCATAGCTCGACAGGCTCATGAAGTCGATCTGTACAGGAATGCTCATGGCCTGGGTGAACGCGACCAGCGTATTCACGGCCCCTTTCAGCACCGCAACGAGCAGCGGATTCTTATCGCGGTAATCCTCGCTCGCGAGAGCAGCCATCTCGTGGATCTTGGCATCAATCTGTTCTTTGCTGACCAGCTCGTGGTCAATATCTTCCTCAACGTCAGCGATTCGCATGCGCTCCATCTTGGCACACGCGAATGACGTGTTTCTTGCGATTGGCTGAATAACCTCTGGGAAGTGAGACGCCGCCTTGCCCATGCCAATCGACGACCAGCCGGTCGATGGCGGCAATCTGGGCAGCACTGGCGTTCACACCGGCTTGGCTCAGCGCGTGAGCGATGACCCGCAACCGAATCGCCTCTGGCTCACGTGCAATACGTTTGACGCTGATCATCAGGCCGATGCCATGGCTCGAATCGTTGGTATCGCCTGCCACACAGGCTCGTGGCGCATCGGTCGATACAGCTGCCGACGATGCCGGCCAATCAACTGCCGCAACCGCCTCCCCCATCACCTCGTCGGATCGCTGATCCAGATACTCCTTATCCATTCTGGCCAACCGTGCGCTTTCGGCGAAATGGCGGGTGACATTGAATCCAGCGAATCGTTCGATGGCCGGCAGCAGGTCGTGACGCACCCGCGAGCGCAACGGATAGTCGTTCGGCAACTCGCCGTCTACCGCATCGCCATTGGTGGGGTCATCCCAATATTCCACACCTAAGTCTTCACAGATGCCGGTGGTTTCGGCTCGAGTAAGGGTAAGCAGTGGCCGCGCAAAAGTCGCGCCACTGCGTGTGAAGACCTGCGGCATGCCAGCCAACGCATCCACGCCTCGACTGCGCAGCAGGCCAATCAATACGGTTTCCGCCTGATCGTCCATAGTGTGGGCCAACAGCACGGCAATGGCACCCGATTCATGCGCCGCGGCGCACAGCTCGTCATACCGGGCCTGCCGTGCGGCCGCTTCGAGGCCCTCGCCGCGCGCCTGTACGGTTGCGTTGCGCATGATGACCGGGCCCAGTCCCAACGCGTGGCAACGATCCGCGGCCTCGCTGGCGACCTGTTCGGAGCCTGCCTGCAAGCCGTGATCCACAATCACGGCACCGCAACGCACGCCCATGGACGTGCATACGATATGGCTCACCGCAGCCAGTGCCATCGAATCGCGCCCGCCTGAACAGGCCACGAGCACGAGCGGCGCATCGGCGGCAACGGCATGGTCCCCATGCTGCGCGAATTCGGGAGCCTGCACATCGCATAGTTCCACGGCACTCAGCGTTGCGCGGACCGCGCCTACGGCCTTGCGCAATCGTGCGGAATATGCCATGTACTCACCACCTTTTTTCTGGTTATAGGCACTCGTGCGTTTATGGACGTTTACGGCCTTTATAGCCCTTGATGGCCCTTGATGCCTCTTTTACAGCCCCGCGAGCTTGGTGATAAACGAGTCGATGGCGCTACGCGCGGCGGCATAATCCTCAGGATTGTTGACCACCACGGCAAACGACAACGCTCCCCCATTGGTGCGGGACACATTGCCGGCCATCGATGTAACCGTGCCGAGGCTGCCGGTTTTGACGCGCAGCAGACCAGCCACGGCATCATCCGTATACCGATCCTGCGCCGTGCCCACCAATCCCGCGATGGATAGACCTTCCGCACCAGCAGCACCGCTCTCGGTGGTCAGATTACGTTGTTGGACGGCCGCCAGCGTGCGTACGGTGAGCCGGGAGCCGGGAGACAGGCCGGAGCAATCGGCCATGGTCAGACCGGATGTTTCGAGACCGAGATCGTTCAGAGTGGATTTGACCGCTTCCGTGCCGCCTTCAGGACTGTTTGTCGCTGATTTCGCCAAGGCGGTGAGTCTGCCGAACTCCTCGGCCAGCGTATTGTCCGAATGCCGCAACGTGTATGCCATGATTTCGGACAGTGTTGCCGAACTCACCGAAGCCAAAGGCGTTTCACCGGATGGAGCGGTGTTTGCCGTCACGTCTCCGGTAACGGCCACGCCGTTCGATTGGAGCAGTTCGGCGAATTTCGTGGCCACGTCGCTGGCGGCGTGCTGGGACAGTTCCGGGTATCCGGCCGAATCATCGGGGTCGGCCGGCGCAGGCGTATCGGCGGTGTATTGGCGGCCTCCATCAATCGCCATTGATGAGACCGGCGTGAAGTAGACGGTGTAGTCGCTTAAGACTGCGCCGCCTTCCGACAGACCTGCCGGAATGCGTGAGTCGCCGAATAGGGTGTCGTCGTACTCGAGATTGACGGAAGTGATGCCTCGCTGGGCGAGCGCGGCCACGGTGGCCTTGGCCAAGGTGTTCAGACCGGCACGTCCGTTGGTATGGTTGGCGTCAGAATCGCCTGCAGACAGCAGCATGTCGCCATTGCCTTTGAGGGTCAACGTATTGGTGCCGTCATCGGATTGGGTGAGGAACACTTGGGTATCCAAGGTGGATGCCATATTCAGGGTGGATGAGGCGGCGAGCGCGGTCAGCGTTTTCAGTGTGGATGCAGGCTCGCGTGGAGTGTTCGACTCATGTTCGGCAGCGACGGTGCCTTGGGCGTCTTCAATGATCACCGACGTATCGTTTCCCACGCCTTGCGCGGACAGCAATTCGTTGACCAGCGCAGAAGCGGCCGTGGAATCAATGGCCTTGTTCGCGTTCAAGGTGCCGGCGATGGTGCCGCCTGATTTGGCGGTGGCTGGATCGGCGAAAACAGGTGCGGCGACGGGCTTCAACGTCAATAATCCGGGGGCCACGTCGGTGATGTCGGCGGCGCAGTACCCCGCGAACAGGGCGATGGTGGTCAGTGCGGAAATGATGACGGTCAGTGTTCGGCGATGCGATCGTTGGGTCCGCCGTTGCGCTTCACGTCGCTGACGGCGTGATACCGCTGTAGATACCATCGTGCTCCTTATGCCAAGGCGATCATTTCTGCAATGAGGCGAACGAGTCGAGTGTTGCCACAATCGAGAGCATTCGCGCATCCATCAGATTACCGCCCAGCCATGTCCCGAGTGCCAGGATGCCGATGCCGTTGGCCAGTGCGACCGGAATAATCGCCAGCCATATGCCGCCTTCGGCTCCCGTCAGCAGCATGACCAGCGCCACGATGCCGGTGGGCAGCATCAGCAGCAGGCTGCCAAGCACGTAGACGAACGGGAAGAAGCCTTGGGCCATGGCGCGGCCTTGAGGCGCGGAGAACGGCTTGTCCATTGAGGCGACCGGGTACATCAGTACACAGGAGGTGACTTCGGCCACGCCCAGTCCGCTCAAGGCGATGCCCATGCCCGTGGCGAGGAAGATCAGGCCGGTAGCGAGGTCATCGGGCTGCGCCCAGCGTCCGGTCAGTGCGCCGACCAGCACGATGCCGGCGAGATAGAGCAGCACCATGTAGACGACCATGATGCCGACGTAGACGCGTACGCGGCCGATTCTGTCGGTCCGGCCACGCACGCCGGCGATGACTTCCATGGTGAAGCCGCGGCCGTCATATGCGAGCCCGTTGCTTTCCACGACGGACATGAACCAGCCGCACCAGATCAGCGACTGCCAGACGACCGCGCTGATGCCGTGCGCCTGGAAGGCGAAGATGATCAGGAACAGGACCGGCATGGCGAAGGTCATGGCTTGGCGGGGGTCTCGTTTGAGATAGGTGATCAGGCGTGCGGAAACCGCGCCGGATGCCGAATCGGGCATCCATGCGAATGCGCCGATGCCTTTGGCGGTCTCGGACGGACTGTTTGCGCCGATGGTGAGCCGTTCATGTCTCAGACACCAGGTGCAGACGGCGAAGCAGACAATCCATGTGACGGCAAGGATGGCGATGCGGGCGAGCAGCACCGCCCAGGCTCCGGTAAGCGCGTCGAACGGTAGTTGGAAGGCCGCGCCGAACGGCGTCCATGCGACGATGGTGGTCGCCGCACCCCAGGTTTCGGTGTTGAGGCTGAAGGCCACGCCGGAGTTGACCAGAATGTTCGGCAACTGACAGATGATAACGAACGTCAGCACGATGAAGATATAGAACGCGCCTTTGCCGCGTTTGCTGGTCACCAGCGTGGTGGATAGGGCGATGAGCAGTTTGGAGATGCTCATCATGGTGATGACGGCCAGCACTGCGGCGAGGAGGGAACTGATGATTACGGCTGGTCCCATATGCCGATAGGCCAGTGTCCAGAGCATCAGTGAGGCCACGCCGGTAAGGGCGGGGATGCCGGACAGGCCGGAAAGCAGCAAGCCGAATTGCAGGTTGCGGTCGGCGATGCCGTAGAGCGCGAATTTGCGTGGGTTCATGGTGGAGCCTTCGCCAAGCATCATGAGCTGGATGAAGCCGATGAAGATGGTCATGGTCGCGCCGACCAGCACGACGACTATGTTGACGATGCCTCCGGAACCAAGGATGTTCAGCGGAAAGCCATCCGCGTTCACGGTGAAGGGCGGCAGTATGCCGATGAACCATGCGAGCACGCCGGTGCCGATGATGGTGCCGGCCGCGAGTACGGCGGAAAAGACATAGGCGACGGTCTGCCACGCCGATTTTCGCAGGGTGGCGAGCGTGAGCGTCCAGCGCAGGCGGACCAGGGTGATGGCGCTGCTGATCATCGGCGGGCCTCATCGGTGGGTGTGGCGGGCGTGGCGGTTGTAAGCGGAATGGGCTGGACCGGCTGGACCGAAGTTGGTGCTTGGGCTTGCCCGCCGTCGAGCCATGCGAGATGGGCGGCTTCGTGGCGGCCGCCGACCAGTTGCAGGAAGCGGTCTTCGAGTTCTTCGCCGGCGGCGACCTCGTCCACCGTGCCGGCCGCGCACACCAGACCGTTGTTGATTACGGCCACATGCGTGCACATCTTTTCGACCAATGCCATCACGTGCGAAGAGATAATCACCGTGCCGCCGGTCTTCGCGTATTCGATGAGGATGTCTTTGAGGTTGGCGCTGGACACCGGGTCCACGGATTCAAACGGCTCGTCCAGGACCAGAATGCGCGGGCTATGAATCATCGCGGAGGCCAGGCAGATCTTCTTGGTCATGCCGGCCGAATAATCGGTGACCATCGTGTTGGCGGCCCCGGCCAAGTCGAAAGCATTGAGCAGGTCCTGGGCGCGACGCGTGGTCTCATCGCGGCTCATGCCGCGCAGCATGCCGGAGTAGACGAGCAATTGCAAACCGGTCAATCGGTCGAAGATCTGGTCGGGCTGGGGCATGACGCCGATCATGCGCTTGGCCGTGTTCACGTCGCTCCACACGTCATGGCCCAAAATCATGGCGGTGCCGGCGTCCGGTACCAATAGACCGGTCACCATATTGAGCGTGGTGGTTTTGCCGGCGCCGTTGGGGCCTACAAGTCCATAGAACGAGCCGACCGGAATATCGAGCGCGAGTCCGTTGACGGCGATCTTCCGGTCGAAGTGCTTGAACAGGCCACGAATGGACACCGCCGCATTCGGATTCGGCGGCCATGCTTGTGGCTGCGGTTGCGACGGCTGTGCAGGCGCGGGGGCGGCAGCTGGCATCATCGGCGGCTGAAATCCGACATTCCTTTGAGTATTGTCTAAGCTCATACATCCACTCTACCCCACCAGTCAACCCTCAGCGAAGCAAACCCCCGGGTTGCTGTTGGATTGCCCCGCTGAGCGGCTCCGGACTAGCGGACTCGGTCAACCCTTATGCGCGATGGGCTTCCACTGGGCTTTGGCGAAGATGGCCTGGAAGGAGATCGGCACGTAGCTGAGTATGTAAATCGGGAAGCTGAGCACATAGGCGAGCAGCTCCTTGTTCGTGGCACCGATCTGGTCGCGCTCGACAATGATGGTCAATGCAGCCAATGCCATCAGGCCCAACACCGATATGATGATGCCGCTGGACCAATCGGCCAGCGATTGCAGCTGGCTCGGCCAACTCACGAAGCCACACGCGGCGAACAGCAAGCCCATCACCGCGCGAATCGCGCCCAACACGGTAAACGGGCACAGCATCAATGTGAAGTCGATGCAGGAGAAATCACGTTCGCGAACCGCGCGTTTCAGCAATGCCGAGCCATAATAACGGAATACCTGCAGGAATCCCTTGCTCCAACGCAAACGCTGACGCCAACTTTGCGAGAAGGTAACCGGCTGCTCGTCGTAGAGGATCGCAGTACCGCAATAGCCGATGCGGTCGCCATGCAGAATCGAATCCATAGTGAATTCAAGATCTTCAGTGAGCAGATGGAACTTCCATCCCTTGTTCCGCTTCATCACCTCGCGGGAGAACATGAATCCCGTACCGCCCACATGGCAAGAGGAACCGAGAATCATACGCGAGTTAGACAGGAATCGCGATTCACGGATGAACCACAGCGCAGAACCAGAAGACACCCAGTTATCCGCCAGATTCACCGAATTACGGTAGCTGGTCAGAATCTTGAATCCGGAGCAGAACGCCTTGTTCATTTCCTCGAAGTAGTGCTTGTCCAGCTTGTTATCGGCATCGAACACGAAGTAGGCCTCATAATCATCGGCCACACCGATGTCGAGCATATGCCCCAACAGATACGTCAGCGCATATCCCTTGCCAACCAGCTCAAGATTGTGGCGTTCCACCACATGGCAGCCCAAAGACCGCACCACGTCGGCGGTGTTGTCGGTGCAGTTGTCGGCCACCAGCCAGATGTCGATGAGGTCGGACGGGTAGGTCTGATCGCGAATCGACCCAATAAGGTTGCCGATCACTTTTTCTTCGTTGCGTGCGGAGATCAGCACGGCATACCGGTTGGTCATCGGGGCGTCGGGGAAGCGCACGGGCTTGGCGAACAGGGACATCACGATGCACAGTCCCTGATATATCATGCCGGCACCGCCGACGATCATCAGAAGAATATCGAGTACGGAAAGCAGAGTCATCAGCGCCACCCTGCCCTAGGATTGCTGGAGGCAGATTGATCAGACTGCTTGGTTTGCTTGCGTTGCTTGGGCTGCTCAGACTGCTGCGTATCCGCGGCACCACGCTGCGGAATCGCCACGGTGGCGGAATCGTCCAAATCGGATTCTTTCGTCTCGTGTGGCGGAATCGCATAGATCTGTTCCTGCAGCAAACGCAGTTCCTCATTCATCGGCACACGGCTGGTGGACCCCTTGGCCGCACGCGGCATGTGCTCGCCGATCGGCTGCAGCACATGCTCGCCGAACGCTTCGGACGCCTCGACGATCTTGGACTTCTTCTCCGGAGTCGGATCGTTCATCAGTGGTGAGTCAATCAGCTCATAGCGCTTGGTGTACGCACGGAAGATGGCCTGCAGCGATGCGGTGACCGGCAGCGCCAGGAACGCGCCAAACGCGCCGAACAGCGAGCCGAACGCCAGCACCGCGAGGAAGGCGACGGCCGCGTTGATATCCATCGTGCGCTGCGAAATCCTCGGCGAGAGAATCAGGTTCTCAATCTGCTGGTAGACGATGATGAACACCAGCACCGCCACGGCGTACGTCCATCCGCGGTTGCCCCAAGCGAACAGCACCGGCAGCGCGCCGCCGATATAGGTGCCGACCGTGGGGATGAACTGGGATACCACGCCGCAGAACAGGGCCAACGGCAGCCAGTAGGGCACATGCAGAATCTCTAAGAAGATGGCAGTGCAGGTGGCGTTGATCAACGCCAGAATCGAACGGGAGAACAGGAAGGACGAAATCTGGCCTTGGGCCACGGTCCACACCAGCAGGAATCGGCGCTGCGTGTTGGGGGCCAGCCACTGGCAGAAGGAGCGGCGCAGTTTGGGGCCGGCGGCGGAGATGTAATACGTGGTCATGACCACGGTCATGAGGTTCAGCAGGAAGGAGAACAGGCCGCCCACCGTACTCATGGCGGTACCGGCAAAATCGGTGACCCACGAGGTCTGGATATTGTTGAAGATTTCCATGCCGAGATTGCTGATTTCCGGCATCTTGAACGTGGCATACTGGTCCACGAACTCACGAATCTGCTCATACATGGCCGGCAAACCGCGGACCATGGCAATCATCTGCTGTACGAACATGTTGCCAAATAGCGTGAGCAGCACACCCACGACCACGGCCACGCCCACCAAGCTGACGGCGGAAGCCACGCCACGCTTCCAGCCATGAGCCACCAGCGCCACCACCAACGGTTCGACGGCCAGCGCCAGGAACAGCGAGATGATGATGTCGAGCACTAGATAGGAGATGTCGCCCCACGAGCGCCAGCAGAACATGAATACGATGACGGCGAGGGCCACATACAGCAGCGCGCGGCCGAACCATTCCGGTGGCCTACGGGAATCTCCCTTGGCGGGGAACAAAGTACCAAAGTCGATACGATTCTCGTCGTCCGGGTCTGCCCCGGCCTCTGCGGCACCGGTTCTCAACGTGTCGGTGCTGTTTACGTTTCGCACGCGTTCGCTCATGGCTCCCCATTGTAGCGAGGGGTTTGAAGCTCGGATACGCCGGCGGCGTACACCCGCTTTTCTATTGTTGATGTTATGCTCAACGTTTCGATCATCATCCCAGCGTGGAACGAAGCCGAACGCATCCGCGACTGCCTGCTGAACGCCACCCGTCAGACCATCATGCCGCATGAGGTGCTGGTGGTGGACAATCGTTCTACGGACAACACCTGTGCGGTTGTCGAACAGTTCATTGCCGAACATCCCGAGGCCCCGGTCAAACTGTTGCACCAGAACGATGAACAGGGGCTGATTCCCACCCGCAACTTTGGCCTGAACGCCGCGACCGGCGATGTGCTGGGCCGTTTTGACGCCGACTGTATGATCCGGCCTGACTGGGTGGAGGTGGTCTCCGGCATCTTCACCGAAGACCCGGCCGCGATGGGTGCCACTGGTCCGGTGATGTATTACGACATGCCCTCACGCCATTTCGGGTTGAAAGGCGACAATTCCTTACGCAAGCGAATCTACCGCGCCGATGGCGGCCAGCCGCTGCTGTTCGGCTCGAATATGGCCTTGCGCGCTTCGGCCTGGCATCAGATTGCGAATGAGGTCTGCCGGGATAAGGCCGATGTGATGCATGAGGATATCGATATTTCCCTGCATCTGATGGGCAAGGATCTGAAAACCGTGTACTCGCCGCGCATGATCGCCGCGATGAGTGCGCGACGGATGGATACGTCGTTGAGTTCGTTCCTGAGCTACATGCGACGTTTTAAGAATACGTTTGATGCGCATCCGCAACATACGCGCACGCATAAGCCGGAGGTGTTGTTCACCGCCATGTATCCGGCGATGCATATGTTCTACCCGGTGTGGCAGAAAGTGCTGAATTCCGCGGATATCAATCCGGCTGAAGCCGCGTGGATCAACGAGCAGATGGAACTGGCGGAGGCGCAAGGCAAGCAGCTGTACGACGAGACCCCCACCGACGAAGTCTACGACGAAAAGCACGAAAAGTAGCTAGATATACGAGCCCCCTCTGCTTATGCAAGCTCCCTCTGATAAGGGAGCTGTCGAATGAAGTGAGACTGAGGAAGAGACTGCGACGCAGTCGCTAAAACATTGAATCGGACGCAGGCCGATACCTATTATTCAGCGGCTACGCCGCAACTTCTCTCCCTCAGTCAGCTACGCTGACAGCTCCCTCATCAGAGGGAGCTAATGTTTACTGTCATTGACTGATCACATCAGCGACTTGTAAATCGCGAGGATGTCCTCTTCGGTTGCCTGACGCGGGTTGCCGGGGGTGCACACGTCGTTGAAGGCATCGTGAGCCAGCGGCTCAAGGTCGGCCTCGGTGGCGCCCACTTCGGAAATCGTGGTCGGGTTCTTCAGATCCACGGTCAGCTTGTGGACGGCCTGCACGGCCTCTTCGCGCACCTTCTCCAGGTCGCCGGTGTAGGCGTCCTCAACACCGAACGCATCGGCGATGTCGCGGTACTTCTCACCGGTGAAGTCCTTGTTGTATTCCATGACCGGGGCCAGCAGAATACCGTTGGCCACACCGTGGGCCACGCCCAGACGGCCGCCCAGCGGGTGAGCCATGCCGTGCACCAGACCGAGGCCCACGTTGGAGTAGGCCATACCGGTGATGTAGGACGCGTAGGCCATCTGCTCGCCGGCCGGAATGTCGCCGTCGGCGGACTTGGCCAGGTTCTTGGCAATCATGCGGATGGTCTGCATGGACAGGCAGTCGGACAGGCTCCAGGCACCCGGGGTAATGTAACCCTCGATGGCGTGGGTCAGGGCGTCAAGTCCGGTGGCGACCTTCAGGCCGCGCGGCATCGAGTCGGTCAGATCCGGGTCCACGAAAGCGACGATCGGGATGTCGTGCGGGTCGACAGCCACGAACTTGCGCTTGTTGGCCGTGTCGGTGACCACGTAGTTGATGGTCGTCTCCGAGGCGGTGCCGGCGGTGGTCGGCACGCCGAAGATCGGGACGGACGGGTTCTTGGTATCCGCGACGCCTTCCAGAGAAAGCACGTCGGCGAACTCCGGGTTGGCGGTGATGATGCCGATGCCCTTGCAGGTGTCTTGCGGGGAGCCACCGCCCAGGCCGATCAGGAAGTCCGCACCGGACTCGGCGAACTTGGCGACGCCGTCCTTGATGCACTCGACCGGCGGGTTCGGCTTGACGTTGGAGAACACCTCGTACGGCAGGCCGGCCTCATCCAGAACCTTGGTGACCTTCTCGGCGGTGCCGGTCTCCAGCAGCACCGGGTCGGTGACGATAAATGCCTTGGTGAAGCCGTGCTGCTTGGCGACGGCCGGAATCTCCTTGATCGCGCCACGTCCGAAGTATGCAGTCTGGTTGAAAATCATGCGGTACACCATAGGGGCTCTCCTTTTGAGCTAGTGTCTTAACTGGTGGTCCACTCTGTCTTTGAGTGGTCCAACGGTTCCCCAGTCTACTCCGCGCATGAGCATTCACCTGAAAACACGCTGAAAGAACAACACTGAAAATAATGGCAAGAAATGGCGGAATTCCGCACTTGTCGAATTATTGTCCATTGACCAAACCAGTTCCATCGCCCGAAATCTCAACGATAAGACCATTTTCCGGAGTCATCTGACGCTCTCCGAGAAACTCGTCTCTCATCCGCCTACTTCGCGCGTAGCGCAATCAATATGCGAGATGCCTAATTCCATTCGTGCTTCATCAGCCGAACGCGAACTGGTTCACCAGATGGTGTATTCAACGGTTTCAGTCTCCTGAAGAGGACTAAGATACCTCGACAGTTGGGGTGATCATCATAAGAGAATGAGGTAGATAATGGCAAATGGCAAGGCTATGACGGTCGGCGAGATGGCGTCCCTGTTTCTCGACCCCGCCACTCCCGTTCGTATCGACGCTTTCGACGGCTCGCATTTCGGCCCGGCAGACGCGGATTTGAAGGTCAAAATCGCCACGCCGAACTGCATGTACCAGCTACTCGCGCACCCGAATGAAATCGGCATCGTGCGCTCATACATTCTGGGCGATTTCGACGTGGACGGCATTGACTACGCCGACCCGTATCCGGCGATGCGCAAGCTGGTGTCGCTGTCCAAATACGTTCGCCCACTCACTCCCACATCAATTGCCCGCGTATCTGCCGGCATCCTGAGCCATGGCTTCAAGAAGCCGCCGGTGCCCGCCACCGAGGGCCCGAGCAAGTTCGCCCGTATCAAGCGTGGCCTGATGCCGCACACCGAAAAGGCCGATTCGGAAACCGTCAGCTTCCACTACGACATGTCCAACGAGTTCTACGCCGACTTCCTTGGATCCTCCATGACCTACACTTGCGCGGTATTCGACAACGAACACATGAGCCTTGAAGACGCACAGGCCAACAAACTGCGCCTGATTCTCGACAAACTGGACTTGCAGCCCGGCCAGCGCTTACTGGACATCGGCTGCGGCTGGGGTTCGATGGTCATCACCGCCGCCCGTCGCGGCATCAAGGCGCTCGGCGTCACCCTTTCCAAGGAACAGGCCGCGTACGCCAACGAATGGATCGCCTGTGAAGGGCTGCAGGATCTGGCCGAAGTGCGTGTGCAGGACTACCGCGAGGTGCCTGAGCACGACTTCGACGGTATCTGCTCGATCGGCATGATGGAGCACGTAGGCGTCAAGAACTACCAGAGCTACTTCGAAGAGATGTTCCGCCTTCTGAAGCCGATGGGCCGACTGCTGAACCACCAGATCACCATCAGCCATGACAAGCCTCACGGCAAGCCCGGTACCGACGAATTCCTCGACCGTTACATCTTCCCGGACGGTGATCTCGGCGCGCCCGGCTTCATCGAATCGTGCATCCATGACGCCGGCTTCAACGTGGTGCATCAGGAGAACCTGCGCCAGCACTACGCGCTCACCCTGCATCACTGGAACCAGAACCTCTCCGAGCATTGGGACGACGCGGTCAAGCAGGTCGGCTTTGAACGCGCCAAGGTATGGGGTATGTACATGGCCGCCTGCGCTCTGAACTTCGAGCTCGACGGCATCCAGATTCACCAGTTCTTGGCCGTCAAGCCGGATCGCGTGGCCCACCCGGACGGCAAGTGGTACCCCCTGCGCCAATGGTGGCAGGCCTGATTCCTTTTTGTGGGACGGCACGCGGTTTTTCCATTGTTCATCTGCCGTCCCACAGAAGTGTGGGATAGCAGATACATCAATCGTTTGACGTATCTGCTATCCCGCATGACATAAGCCGAGAACCGCAGAATAGAGCCGTTCTTTGCCCTCAGCTCTGAGGGCGTTCTTCGAACGCTGTGGGACGGCACGTCGAAAATCGGCAAAATCACGTGCCGTCCCACACGATTCCCTTCGCACGCGCATTTCGCAGGTGCTTTTTCTGCAATACTGACTCTATGAGCGCCACAGCCCCAGAAACGGCTGGGGCGGACGATCGCACCGACCATGACACGCGCGGATAAGACCCACGTTTCTTTATTTAACCCTAACCCGATGTTCGCATTGGTGCTGTTGGCGTGCATAGTTGCGGCGAGGAAGACAGTTGTTGGCGAACGCGAGCCTTTGCATTGACCGGCCAGCCCGCCGGAGTAGATACGTGACGGATATGCAAAAGCCCCGCACAAGGCGGGGCTTCATTGTGGTGGCTCCGAACGGCGTCGATCCGTTGACCTAGCGATTTTCAGTCGCTCGCTCTACCAACTGAGCTACAGAGCCATGAACAGTCAAAAACCCGGATAATCCGGGCTTCATAACCATTCCAGCGACCCCGGCCGGACTTGAACCGGTGACCTCCGCCGTGACAGGGCGGCGCTCTAACCAACTGAGCTACGGGGCCATTGTTCTCACTTGCGTGAGGCAACAGATGTATATATTACTGAAATTCGCCAGTCATGCAAACTTCGGCGTGTTCCGCATAATTTCAAGGTTTTTGCTATCACCAGCACGCGAACACGTCTGTCACAAACATCCACAAAACGACGAAGGGCGCGACCGGAACCCCGGCCACGCCCTTATGGACGGAAACGCTTCGCGGCATCCACCGCAAAGTGACCGTCAATCTCAGTCAGCCTGCTTCCAGGTGTCGACGTCGATGTGGTGTTCGGGGTTGGCCTGCCAGGCATCCCACGCGGACTTGACGATGTCTTCCACGTCGTACTTGGCATGCCAGCCCATCTCCTCGTTGATGCGCTTCGGGGAGCCGATCAGGTGCGGCGGGTCGCCGGCGCGGCGGGCCATGACAGCCTCGGTGAACGGCAGACCGGTGACCTTCTTGACTTCGTCGACGATCTGGCGCACGGAGGTGCCTTCGCCGGTGCCGACGTTGAAGGCGTCGTACTTGCGCTCGTCACGGTCGAGGTACTTGAGGGCGGCGATGTGGGCGTCGGCCAAGTCGGAGACGTGGATGTAGTCGCGCACGCAGGTGCCGTCCGGAGTCGGGTAGTCGTCGCCGAAGATGGCGGGAGCCTTGCCCTGCTTGAGGCGATTGAACAGCATCGGGATGAGGTTCAGGATGGCCGGATCCTCAAGCTCCACCGGACCGCAGCCGGCCACGTTGAAGTAGCGCAGCGCGCAGAAGCGGATGCCGAACGGCTGCTCGCAGGCGCGTGCCATCCACTCGCCGAACAGCTTGGTCTGGCCGTAGGGGTTGATCGGCAGCATCGGGACGACGTCCTCAGGCACCACATCGACCGGCGGCACACCATAGGTGGCGGCGGAAGAGGAGAAGACGAGCTTCTTGGCGTTCTTGGACTGGGTCATGCCGGTGAGCACGTTGAGCATGCCGTTGATGTTCTGCTGGTAGTACCACAGCGGCTTCTCCACGGATTCGCCGACCTGCTTGCGAGCGGCAAAGTGGATCACGGAGTCGACGCCTTCGGCATCGAGGATTTCGGCCAAACGCTCACCGGCGCCCGGGGCGGCGATATCCATGCCGTACAGGCGGGAGCCTTCGATGCGAGTGGGCTTGCCGTAGCTCAGATCGTCGACGACAACGACCTTTTCGCCGGCCTGATGGAGTGCGTGAACGACATGAGCGCCGATGTAGCCGCAGCCGCCGGTGACGAGAACTGTCATAGTTGACCTTTCCTTGTGCGGGTTGCAAGTGTCGGCCGTGGGGAGTTCAGCGGCTGTTCACTTTTGGTCCGCTTTGTTACCTTTTGAAACAATTTGAGTATATCACACGAACATAATCGCACAAAACGGTGGTGTCGTCCGGCAATATCTGCATTCATTAGGTCGATTTGGCGTTCATTAGGTAGGTCGGCCCGGAGCCGGCCCGCACGGACACCGGGTAAACGGCTTGATATGGTGGTTGGTATCGCACACCACCTACCTAATGAACGCCAAATCGACCTAATGAATGAACAGCGGTGCGGCGCACAAGGAAAATCCGAGGAATATATGACCAATCCCGAATCCACAGCAATCGATCCCGTCGCCGCGATGGGCACAGACCACACCGAGGCACCGGCGCACCCCCTGCACAAGGTGCTCTCCTTCGTACGCCGCTCCGGACGTTTGGACGATCGCCTGCAGCGCGCATGGGACAACTATGCCGGCACATATCTGTTGGATATTGCGGCCGGCAACCTGTTGGACGTGCGCGAAGGCGTCACGCTCGACCGCGCGTTCGTGGAGTCCGCATGGGGCAACGATAATCCGCTCATTGTGGAAATCGGCACCGGGCAGGGAGAAAACGTGGTGGCAGCAGCCGCAGCCCACCCGGAGACGAACTTCCTTGCTCTAGAGGTCTATGACCCCGGCGTGGCCCACACGCTGCTGCTCGCCGGCAAGCAGGGGCTGACCAACATTCGCGTGGCCCAGGTCAATGCGCCCGAGCTGTTCAAGGTGACCGCGGCCGGCACCGTGGCCGAGGTATGGACCTTCTTCCCCGACCCTTGGCCCAAGAAGAAGCACCACAAGCGCCGCATCGTGCAGAAGGCCATGGCCGGCGACATCCATCGTGCGCTGGTCACAGACGGCGTCTGGCGTATCGCCACCGACATCGAGGACTATGCCCTGCACGTGCACGAGGTGATGGACGGCCTCGATGGCTGGAAGAACCTGGGCAGCGTAACCGTCAGCCTCCCGCTGGAGCACGTGGGCAAGGGCAACGCCGATCTGGCCGCCGACATGCCGCACGCCGACTTCACCGAATCCGAGCGATTCGAGGGCCGCGTGCTCACCAACTTCGAGAAGAAGGGCCTGGCCGCCGGCCGCGTGATTCATGACTTCACCTATCAGGCCGTTACCCTGAACTGATTGCGACACGCCGAAATGCCGTCGATTTGCATAACCGAACAACCTCCCGTAAAGTAATTCGAGTTGTTCGCCCCCATCGTCTAACGGTTAGGACACCAGACTTTCAATCTGACAACGAGAGTTCGACTCTCTCTGGGGGTACTTCACTAAAGACCCCGGTCATAGCGACCGAGGTCTTTTCGTATTCGCGGGACCAGGTCTGAAAGCATTCGGCCCGCTTGATATGTGCTCATGGTTTCATCTCAGCACGTGTTCGCGCCCGCCACAAGGACTATCCCACCGTAGACGATGTGACATCCTCCACACTGTGACTTCGCGCACAGGGTCCCGACGCCACCCTCACCCCGTTTATCGACACCATGCGTGTATAACCGCATATGGCATCATCGGCGAACATCGGCCGGCAGACCAGTTGCACAAGGAGAACATCATCCACATGGCAGACACCGCCAACACCAACACCAACGCCTGGCTGCCGGCGCTCAAAGCGGCGTTTCCGCTGACCATACCGATTTGCCTGGGGTTCCTGTTTCTCGGCGCCTCGTATGGCATTCTCATGGGCACCAAAGGCTTCTCCTTCGTATGGCCGATGTGCATGAGCGCGTTCATCTTCGCCGGTTCAATGGAATTCGTCACGGTGAATCTGCTGCTCTCCGCGTTCAACCCGCTCGCCGGCTTTCTGCTGGCCCTGATGGTCAACGCCCGTCACCTGTTTTATGGACTATCCATGCTCGGCAAATTCAAAGGGCTCGGCTGGAAGCGCCCATACCTGATTTTCGGTATGTGCGACGAGACTTTTGCCATCAACTCCACCGCGAAAATCCCCGCCGGCATCGACCGTGGCTGGTTCTACTTCTGGGTTACGCTGTGCAATCAGCTGTATTGGGTGACCGGCGCCACACTGGGCGGGCTGATCGGCGCGCATCTGCCGTTCAATACCGACGGTCTTGATTTCGTACTGACCGCGCTGTTTCTGGTGATCTTCCTCGATCAGTGGCTCGACGGCAAGCATCGCGAGCGACTGTCCGCCGTCATCGGTGTGCTGACATCACTGGCCTGCCTGCTGATATTCGGGGCCAATGATTTCATGATTCCCTCAATGATCGCCATGCTGATACTGTTCGTCGCGCTACGCCCGCATCTGGACGTGTTGCGGCCGGCCGCCGACGCCCCGGAAGCCACGGCAGACCATGCCATGAGCCACGCAGCGGACCAGCAGAAGGAAGGACAGACGCGATGACGATGACCATCTGGCAAGGCGCAATCACTATCGTGACGGTGGTGCTGGGCACGATGTGCACCCGTTTTCTGCCGTTTCTGGTGTTTCCCGAGTCCAAGCAGCCGCCGCGCATCATCGAGTATTTCGGCCAGGTCCTGCCCTATGCGATGACCGGTCTACTGGTGGTATACGCACTGCGCAACACCCCGATTCTGACCGGTTCACACGGCCTTCCGGAACTCATCGCCTGCACCGTCATCGTGCTGCTGCACGTATGGAAACGCAATATGCTGCTTTCAATCGCCGGCGGCACAATTGTATATATGTTGCTGGTGCAACTGGTGTTCTGAGGCACCCGACTCGTTAGTCTCTCCCTCCGCTTCGCTATGCTCAGCACCTCCCTTACAGAGGGAGGTAATCTTCTGTACCTTCCTCTGACGAGGGAGGCGGCACCGCGAAGCGGTGACGGAGGTAGAGACCCGCAGTCGTAAGACTGCGAAACACACAGCATCGGCCACAGGCCGATTCCTACAGCTGCTTCGCCACCCAATCGACGATGTACGGGGCGACTTCCTCAATCTGGTCGATGGCGACCTCGAACTCGTGCTTGCCGCCGTACCACGGGTCCACCAGATCGATCTGATCTTCGCGGCCGGGCTTCGGCTTGGGCAGATTCGGGTCGAAGCTGCGGTACATGTGCACTTCGGCGCGCTTGCCGGCCGGCAGCATGCGCAGCAGGGCGCGCATGTGGGAGGCGGTCATCGGCAGGAACAGGTCGGTACGGTCGATTTCCTCACGCGAGATGCGGTGTGCGAAGTGGTCACGCGGAATCTCATCACCATAGCCACGTTCGCGTAGCACGCGCACGGCACGCGGGTCGATCGGGTGGCTCCACTCCTCGTCGGACACACCGCTGGATTCCACGTTCACCTGGTCGCCAAGACCGCGCTCATTAAAAAAGTGACGCAGAATGATCTCACCCATAGGCGAACGGCAGATATTGCCGGTGCAGACGGTCATTACGGTGTAGGGCTGGGTATTGCTCATAGCTTTGAATCAATCCTCAATCGGGCTTCACCGGGCCGCACACGGCCCGACTGTATTGTTGGGGTCGAATGAATATGAATCCGGCTCATGCCGCTATAAAGGGCATAAGCCGGATTCGCATGCTTACTTGGTTTTGGCCAAGATACGGAAACGATAGGAATCGATGCCGGACTCCTCCTTGGCGGGCGTATGCCACTCGCCCACTTCGGCTTCCCGCCACATCCCGGCCTCGACCAGCGACGCCATATCGGGCGCGTAGCTGTCGGCATCCACGGTGGCGGCCAGATCAGTCACATAGGCTTTGTCCGCGAACGGCAAAGCCTTGGCGAACAACTGGGCGCCGCCGATGATCCAAATCTCCGAACGGTCCAGACCGTCGTCCGGAATCGCCTCCTGACGGGCCATATCGAGCGCGTCGTCAAGACTGGTGACCACAGTGGCCCCCGGCGCACGGTACATCGGATCGTGGGAAACGACGATGTTGTCGCGGTTGGGCAGCGGCCGGTACTTGCCCCCCAGCGATTCCCAGGTCTTACGACCCATAATCACCGGATGGGAGACGGTCAGCTCCTTGAAATGTTTCATATCCTCGGCACAGTGCCAAGGCATGCCACCATTGAGGCCGATGGCACCGGCGCGACCTTCCTTGTCACGGGCTTCGGCCCAGATAAGATTCACCGAGAAGGTCTTGGGATAATCGTCACCCCAGTCTTCTTCAGTGGCAGACAGCCCGGCAGATCCGGGCTCGGGTTCGTGATAGCCGCTACGGCTACTGTCATGCTCCATTTCGCTTACTCCTCCTGGATTGCGGAACTGGGCCTTAGTGTAGTGGACAGCGAAGACTCGGGGGCCGTCACCTTCACAGTATTCGCTGTCCACGAAACGGTAATCAGCATCAGACCGCAACAGGTGCCTTAATAGTGGGGTGATGCTGGTAGCCGACGACCTTGAAGTCCTCATACTGGTAGTCGAACAGGGAATCGGCCTTACGGATCTCGATGGTCGGGTACGGGTAGGGCTTGCGGCCCAGCTGGTCAAGGAACTGGTCGACGTGGTTGTCGTAAACATGGCAGTCGCCGCCGGTCCAGACGAATTCGCCCGGCTTGAGCCCGGCCTGCTGCGCCATCATCATGGTGAGCAGCGAGTAGGAGGCGATATTGAACGGCACGCCGAGGAACATGTCGCAGGAACGCTGGTACAGCTGGCAGCTTAGCTTGTCGTCGGCCACGTAGAACTGGAAGAGCGCGTGGCAGGGCGGCAACGCCATCTTCTCCACCTCGGCCGGATTCCACGCGGAGACGATCATGCGGCGCGAATCCGGATGATGCTTGATGAGGTCGAGCACATTGGAGATCTGGTCGATGGTGCGATTCGGGTCCTCGGGGGTCGGCGCGGGCCAGGAACGCCACTGCACGCCATAGACCGGGCCCAGATCGCCGTTCTCGTCCGCCCACTCATCCCAAATATGCACGTTGTGCTCCAGCAGCCAGTTGATGTTGGAGGAACCCTTCAAAAACCACAGCAGCTCATAGGCCAGGCCTTTGAAGAACACGGTCTTGGTGGTCAGCAACGGGAAGTACTTCGACAGGTCAAAGCGCATCTGCTGGCCGAACAGGGAAATCGTGCCGGTGCCGGTGCGATCGGACTTCAGCGTGCCTTCGGTCAGGATCTTGCGCACCAGGTCCTCATAGGGCATCGGAATGTCCGTTTCGGGACGTGCGGGGATACGGGAGCGAATATCTGCGAGTTGTTCTTCGGTCAAAGCCATGTGCACCAGTGTAGCTTAGGGGCATAATAGAGAAGTCCACTGATGCGGGAGAGCGGCCAGGTGCCGCGCTCCCCCGCTGGCATGGCGATGGGCCAGATCGCCGGCGGCTGAAAATAAAGGAGCAGCTATGGGTAAGCGACTGTGGGTTGAGCGTAACAAGGACGGTTCGTGGGATGCGTTCAGCGACGATGGCGCACACATTAAGTTCGGCAAGGATCGTGGCCAGTTCACGCCGGGCGATCTGATGAAGGTCGCGCTGGCCGGTTGCGCCGCGCTGTCCAGCCAGTTCGCCATCGAACATACGCTGGGTGAGGGCAAGGGTGCCAAGATTGTGGTGGATGGCACGTACGACCCGGAAAATGACGCCTACACCGGTTTCGAGGAGCAGGTGGTGATTGATGCTTCCGACGCCGGTCTGTCCGAGGAGGATGCCGACAAGCTCAAGGAGCGCGTCACCCGCCATATCGACAAGGGTTGCACGGTCAAGCACACCTACGTGCAGGAGACCCCGGTGCGCATGAACGTCACCGTCAAGCACTGAGACGGGATATAAATTGAAGAGGCTCCCTGGCGGGAGCCTCTTTCCGTATATTCGGACTTTACTGGCGATCGGGATCGATGGTCTTTTCGATCTGCTGGGCGACTTCAGGCTCGGCTGCGGACACCGGAATCTCCTCGACGCCGGCAATCTCCTCCAGCGACTTGGTAGGCACTTCGGCGGGCGAGCTCGGCACGGTGTCGAGACGCGATTCCGCGGCCTCAACATACTTGCGTGGCACCACGTACACCGGGCCGACCGCATGCTGCAGCAGGCCCTGGCTGGTGGAGCCCAGCAGCAAGCCAGTGAAGCCGCCGCGACCACGGGAGCCGACAACAACCACATCGTGATCGTAGCTGGCCTTGGTCAGGGCGCTCACGGCCGGGCCGGAAACGATCTGCTTGTTGATCTTCAGATCAGGATGCGATTCCTGCAACGGCTTGATGCGCACCTCAAGATCGTCCTTGTAGGACTCCATGACGGCGTCCTCGCCGTCCACACCCTTCAGGTTCGGCACAGCGGAAATCACGTCCAGTTCCGCACCCCAGCACGTGGCGAAGTCGGCGGCAATGTCCAGCGCCTTCAGACCCCACTTGGATTCGTCGGAGCCGACGGCCACCTTGGTGATCGTGTTGTTCAGGTGCATCAGGTTACCGTCATCATCGGTGTACGGCACCACCACAATCGGGCAGTAAGCATATGCCGGCAGCGATGAGGACGTAGTGCCCAGCAGGCGCTCGGCCAGACCGCCCTTGCCACGGTTGCCAATGACGATCAGATTGTAGTTACGAGACAATTCGACGAACACCGATGCCGGATCTCCGGTAACAATCAGTGTGGCGGCTTCGACGCCCTGCTCGTCTGCGATGGCCTTGGCCTTGGACAGAATCTCCTGAGCATCGGAATGCGCGGCGTTATCGTCCCCCATCGCCGTGTAAGTGGCATCGAACGAAACGGCGGCATAGCTCGGCAGGGAATATGCGCAGACAATCTGCAGCGTCAGCCCCGCGTGCTTTGCATAATTCGCGGCCCACCATGTTGCCTTGTAACTGGCATGCGACCCGTCAACGCCGACGAGAATAGCCTTGTCGTTAATCATGACGACCTCCTTGAAGTTATTGCGGCACGAATACCGCGTATCTCAACAATACCCCGCGACACTCGGTTTGGCCGGTATCCTCCGCTCAAAAAGAAATCCGCGTATACGAAAAAGGCACACCCCAAAGGACGTGCCTTAATACGAATTCGCTTACCGCATAATTCTTGTCACATCACGCGGCGAATGGAATATCCAGCTCCACCGAATACGGAAACGTCGCTTACTGCCGTTCCCTGCACCGGGTTCATAGCATTCATCACCTGTCCGTTACCGATGTAAATGGCCGCATGAGTACCATTCGCAAGAATGTCACCCGGCTTGGCATCCGCCAAGCTTGCGACCGGAGTACCCACGGTGGCTTGAGCACCAGAGGTACGAGGCAGGGAGATGCCGAACTGGGAGAAGACGTACTGCACAAAACCGGAGCAATCCCATCCTGCCGGAGTGTTGCCGCCGGCAACATACGGATAGCCTTGGAACTTCAGTGAGAAGCTAGCAAGCTCAGCGCCAGTGCCAGTGCCAGTCATTTTACCCAAGTCAACCTGTGGAATCGACGCACGCTGTTCAGAGCGGCTGGCTGCCGCAGCAGCAGCGGACTGGGCTGCAGCAGCTTCATCAGCGGCTTTCTGAGCCGCCGCCGCTGCAGCAGCTTCCTTCTCGCCCTGAGACTCGGTCTGTGGCACATCAAGAGTCTCGATGCCACCCCATTTAGAGTTCTCATCAACCGAGGTGGAGGTGGATTCGGCGAACAAATTCTTCTTCACCGAACTCGCCTTCGGGAAAGAACGTGAGGACACCACAGCACTCGTCTGCGCGGAATCGGCAGAGGCAAACGGGGCTACGCACGCAAACATGGCACCCGTGGCGATAATCGCCACTGATGTGGAAATAATAGTCTTAACGCTCATCATCAACGCCATACACTAGCACACATGGGTCGATTTCATAACAGGAATAGCATTTCGAAGATGATGTCGCGGGTGCATCATTCGGCAGGAGAACGCAACAGGCCTCGGATACCGATCGGCATCCGAGGCCTGCAATAAATCAATCAATAAGACTGCATCACGGGATACGCACCACGATGGTGAGCTTTTCGGTCATGGCACTAGCGAGAGCCACGCTATAGCCATTCCATCCACCATGGACCGCCTGACCGTTGCCGACATACAACGCCACATGATCGTAGTGTGCACCACCGTTCCATCCACCGGTGTTGGCATAAATCAGAATATCGCCCGGCTGCAGGGATCCGTCTGTGACTACGTGGCCACCAGGAACATTGACGTACTCTTCAGGCCAACCGTGGAAGTTAATGCCACGGGCCGCCAACGCTTGACTGACCAATGCGGTGCAGTCCATGCTCTGTCCGATCAAAGAATACGCACGGTCGATAGAGGCACCGGCACCAGCGGAAACCGAACCACTGGCATCGGAATAAGTAACAGAAGAGCGAGACTCATTACGGCTCGCGGCGTTGGCCTGCTCCTGGGTCGCCTGAGCCTCGACCTCCGCCTGCTTCTCGGCCTCCTCTTCGGCAGCCTTCTTGGCCGCTGCGGCATCCTTTTCCGCCTGAGATTCCGTCTGCGGCACATCGAGGTTCTCAATGCCGCCCCAATCAGCATTGTCCTCAACGCTCGTGGCAGTGGCTTCAGTCGTCAGATCTTTGCGCACCTGGGTGTACGAGGGGAAGGACTTGGTGGAAGTCACAGTAACACCCTCAGCTGCAGTTGCTGTAGGAACAAACATAAACAAGCAGGCACAGGAGACAATCGCGGCAACAATGGAAGAAGCTACAGTTTTGGTCTTCATAGAACTATCACCCTACACGGTGCGCATTAACTCGTACAGGATGGAAGAAATAAAACACCCCGGAGCTATTGGGATATATCGGCGTGTCGGCACAGGTCAGTTCGGACTAATACGCGGCCGCAACACTTGAAATGTCATTTCGCGCGAACGATTGCCGATAGGGCGACGTCACATCCGAACAGTAATCACCGAATGTAAGCCAATGAAATGAATCAGTAGTGAACGTACTGGAACTTACCGGCTTCGGCGGCGCTGAACGTACGGGTCGAAATCACACCCAATCCCTTGGCATTGGATTCGGAGATCTCAATGGAGCCGTCGGCATTGATCTTTTCCAGAACGGCAACATGGCCGTACGCGCCATCGGCATCGGCCTGGCCAGGAGCGAACACCACAGCATCACCGACATGGCGAGGAGTGTTGTCCACCCAATAGCCCAGAGCGGAAGCTGACGCCGCCCACGCGCCACCATTGCCGAAGTTGCCGCTGGAAGGCAGGCCCAGTTCGGCACGACGCTGGTACGCGTACCACGTGCACTGACCCCACGGATAGTTGTTGGAGTTGGTGCCAACGGCATGGTTCGGGTTGAAGCCAGCCGGCACAGCATCGCCATCGGCATCCACGAGAGCCGACACCACAGGATTGTTCGCATTATTGCGATTCATCAGCTTGGCGTCCAAGGTGCTGTCTGAATTGCTCAGCCCCCAGCCGCCTTCATTGGTGGACTGTGCGGTAACGGAGGATGAACTCAAATCAGTACGCGCTTCGGAACGAGAAGCCGCAGTCACATCGCTGATGCGCTTAATCTGCGTGGTCGTCGTGGCCGGATCAGCCACGAACGAGTTCGTGGCGTCTTCATTGTTGGAAAACGCGAGAGCACCTGCGGCCGTGCCGACCAGAGCGGCCAGTGAGGCCGAGGCAAGAATATGGCTACGGCGTTCAGCGGCACGAGCGGCCTCACGAATGGAACGGCGGGTCTGGGGAGCGATTTCGTTGATCTTCTCGGCGATGGCCGGATCAAGCCCCAAAACAACGGCGTCGCTACCAGCGGATTGCACCGCACGCACAGCACGAACGGAATGAGAACCCTTGCCGGAGGCAAACAATGCCTTCGCTAAGCTGAACTTCTGGCGCGAGACCGTGGTCGCTTTATGCGAAGCATGCTTCATACTACGTTAACTCCTTGGATGGGTTCGGCGGGGTCATTTCGATGACCTCGTATGACCGTCACAATTGAGTACTGTACAACGAACAGAGGTCAATCCTCAATGTGATCCCCCACCATCCGGGTGTGTCAAACGATTTACGTAACCGTGCGGCCGGGTGAAAAAACTGCCTTGTTTCCGCCCGTTCACGAACCTCACTATCCGGTTATCGGAAGAATCACTAACTCATGTCATTCCGACACACCGTAACCATGATGTGCTGCGTACATTCTGCACTGCATTCCGCATTGCCACCACTGCCGCCCGGCACCCCGGAATTCCGCAGTAACCCCGCAGTAATCCCGCACACCGAGCATTATCCGCGATATTCCCCAACACTGGTCTACCCTTGAAACCATGACTATCACACTGAGTATTCCCGAGTCGCTGAAGCCCGAAGATGGTCGCTTCGGCTCCGGCCCCAGCAAAATCCGCCCCGAACAGATCGCCGCGCTCGACGCCGGCGCCACCACCCTGCTTGGCACATCACATCGCCAGGCACCAGTCAAGCAACTGGTCGCTTCGATTCGTGAAGGTCTGCGCGAGTTCTTCCACCTGCCTGAAGGGTATGAGGTGGCGCTTGGCAACGGTGGCGCCAGCGCGTTCTGGGAGATTGCCTGCGCTTCGCTGATCACCCGTCGCGCCGCATTCGGCACGTATGGCTCGTTCAGTGCCAAGTTCGCCGCGTCCGCCGCGAACGCACCCTTCCTTGAAGACCCGGTGCTGTTCCCCGGCGAGCCGGGCACTTACCGTCTGCCTGAGCTCACCGAGGGCGTGGACACATATTGCTGGGCTCACAACGAGACCTCCACTGGTGTGGCCGCCCCGATTCGCCGCGTGGCCGGAAGTCGTGAAGCCGGTGCCTTGACCGTCATCGACGGCACCAGCGCAGCCGGCGCTTTGCCTGTGGACATCAGCCAGACCGACGTCTACTACTTCTCACCGCAGAAGGCCTTCGGTGCCGATGGCGGTCTGTGGGTCGCCATCCTCTCCCCCGAAGCTATCGATCGTGCGGCAGGCGTCGAATCAAGCGCTCATCTGGAAGGCGCACATCGCTGGGTGCCGCCGTTCCTCTCGCTGACCACGGCACTGAACAACTCCCGCAAGGATCAGACCCTGAATACGCCCGCCGTGGCCACCCTGATCATGATGGAAAACCAGATTCGCTGGCTCAACAACAACGGCGGCCTCGCCTGGGCCACCACACGTTGCGCCAAGTCCGCATCCATCCTGTACTCGTGGGCCGAGCGCTCCGAATACGCCGCTCCGTTCGTCGTCGATGCGGACGCACGCTCGAACGCCGTGGTCACCATTGATCTGGACGAGCGAGTCCAGGCCTCTCAGGTACTGTCCATCCTGCGCGAGAACGGCATTGTGGACGCCGCCGGCTACCGCAAGCTGGGCCGCAACCAGCTGCGCGTTGGCGTGTTCCCCTCGGTGGAACCGGCTGATGTCATGGCCTTCACCAAGTGCGTCGACTACGTGGTCGAGCACCTGTGATGGCATATATGCCCCGCATTGCCGACCATATATGCCATGCACATTGATCGGTCTCAACTGATGCCGATTGAATAAATCGTAGGGAGGGATGTTTGACGCCCCTCCCTACTCTTACTACAGTGCATGAGTATGAAGTTCGCGCCTCTCATTGACCCTGCCGTCCGCAAACCCGCACCCAAGCCCGTACGGGTGGATCTGCGTAAGGTGTTTGCCATCGGTACCGGTCTATGGATTGTGGCGTTGATTGTCGTGCTGATTCTGCTGGCCGTGGGCTACAGCGTAATGCCGTTGGTGATTATGTGCGTGGCCGGCGTCATTATTGGCTTGCTACTGCTGGTCTGGGAATACTTCGACCGCTGGGACTACCGCCGCCTCGGACAGTAACGCAACACAAGCTCCCTCTGATGACGGGAGCTGTCAGCGTAGCTGATTGAGGGAGAGACCGCGGCCGCAGGTCGCTCATCAAACAGCATTGGTGGCATGCAAGGCATGCCACCAATTCCTTACCTCACTGCGCCAACGGCAACGTAAGGCTGAACGTACTGCCTTGCCCGGGCGCGCTCCATACGGTCACATCGCCATGATGGGTCAGCGCCACATGCTTGACGATGGCCAAGCCTAGGCCCACGCCATCCGCCATGCGATTGCTCTGTTCCACGCCCCGGTAGAACCGCTCGAAGATGCGCGCCTGGTCCTTCTTAGCGATGCCCGTGCCTTGGTCAATCACGCGAATCACCGCGCGGTCGCCATCCTTGTCTTTGGATGCGGACACGCTGACCACGCCATTTTCCTTGGAATAGCCGATGGCGTTTTCGATGAGCTTGGTCACGGCGCTGTCGATCTGGTCCGCCTCACCATTGATGACTAGATCATCGTCGCCCTTGATGTTCAGCTGCACGCCAGCCTCGGCTGCCTGCGGCTCCAGTCGCGCCGCCGTGGCCCTGAGCTGTTCCATAACGTTCAGTCGGTTGGCGGAAGACGGCGTAATCGGCTCCTGCGCGCGTATGAGCAGCAGCAAATCAGACACCATGTGGTTGAGCTTGCTGCAGCTGGAACGCACCTGGCGAGCGTCGGCAGCCACCTGCTGTTCGTCCAGATTGCCGGACTCCAGCGAATCGGCGAGTTTGGCCAGAGCCTCAGTGGGGCCCAACAATTGCTCGGACACATTGGTAATAAACGAGTCACGCACTTGAGCGAAACGAATCACATCACTGACATCGGTAATCAACACGATGACGAACTGCTCGTTGATACGCCCTACAGTCACCTTCAGCCAGTTGGGGCGGTGGACGGACTGCGTGGCGACGTGATCGCCCTTGTTCTGGTCTGCGACGTACCGCTCCGGAGTATCGGTGGTCAAGTCGAACTGGCGCTTGCCACCGGACTTGCGCGCCTCGTGAATGGCATCCAGCACATGCTGCTGGGCAATGGCGTCATCTGACACCACACCCAGGCGGTAGGCGGCGGGATTGCAGCGGACCACCTCGTCGTGCTCGTCGACCACCACGGACGCACCTGGCAGCATGGACAGCAGCGTGGCGGTGTCGTCGGACAGATCGTCATTGTCGTCATCATCGGCCAGCGGCGATTCCATGGACACTCGATGTGTCGCAAATCCCACGATGAGCGTGATGATTCCTACCACAAATAAAACAGCCGTGACAATAAGAGCAATCGCGGCGACGAGCGGCATCTGTGTCATGCCCCCATTCTTTCACACCACACGCCGGGATTGCGGTTTGCCGGCACGCCGGTAACATGAATTTCAGGTGAACAACCCAATGAACAGTAGAACAACTTGAGGTTGCCATTACCTACGTTGAAGTGGGGAACAAGTACTGGAATAATACACTGGTACAGGTTGCAATAAGCAAGCATGAAAGGCTAGAGAAATGCGCGTTATTTTCAACGAGGAGCTGAAGCAGGTTGCTGACGACCTCGACCGTATGGCGCAGAACGTACGCAAGGCGATCAAAGGAGCTGGGGAAGCCCTGCTGAATCAGGACGTTGAAGCCGCACAGACTGTGATTGACGGCGACATCGAAATCGATGCCCTGGAGTCCTCTGTGATTGACCAGTGCGTCAAGTTGCTCGCCAAGCAGAATCCGGTGGCCACCGATCTGCGTGTGGTCGTTTCCACCATGCGTCTGGCTTCCACGTTCGAGCGTATGGGCGATCTTGCCCGCCACGTGGCCGAGGCCGCTCGCCGCACCTATCCGGCCGCCGCGATTCCTGAATCCGCTCAACCGGTGTTCGCCGAGATGATCGACTTCCTGGACAACACCGCTGACCAGCTGGTGGCCATGCTCTTCGATCGCGATGCCAAGACCGCCGAGGCCATCATCCTGGCTGACGACAAGCTGGACAATCTGCACCACCAGACCTTCGATCTAGCGCTGTCCGATGACATCACCCGTCAGCAGACCGTGGATATCGTGCTGCTGGGCCGCTTCCTGGAGCGTCTCGGCGATCACGCCGTGTCCGCCGCCCGCCGTGTGGTGTACATCGTCTCCGGCTTCGACCCCACTAAGGAGCCGACCCGCGACGAGGGCACCGACATCGACTGATTGGGACTTGTTCTCACATTGGGCGAATAACTGAACACTTGTTCTCCTGTGGTTTGAGGAGGATGCCCGAAAGCGGCGATCCGGCTACGGCTGGACGCCGTTTTTTGTTGCTTTTGGGCGGTACACCGGCGTATCCATGGGGCGGCAAAACACCCATAGGGCGGTAACTTGCCCATGGGGCGGTTTGAAGGATATGTGAAACCGCGGAATTAAGCCATTCTGGCATACCGCCCCATGAGGGTTTTACCGCCCCATGGGGTAATCACCGCCCCATGGGGGATTTGGCAGGCATAGCAAAGGGGAGCCGCACGTTATGTGCGACTCCCCTTACAGCTTGTACCGTGTTAGCGGCTTAGGCTCACTTCTGGCCCTGAGCGGCGACAGCGGCGGCACCGGCAGCAGCAGCCTCCGGGTCCAGGTACTCGCCACGCGGCTTGATCGGCTTGAAGTTCTCGTCCAGCTCGTAGAGCAGCGGGATGGCGGTCGGGATGTTGACCTTGGCGATCTCTTCCTCAGACAGGTTGTCCAGCATCTTGACGATGGCGCGGAGGGAGTTGCCGTGGGCAGCAATCAGCACGGTCTTGCCGGCCTTGAGCTCCGGCTCGATAGCGGACTCGAAGTACGGCTTCACACGCTCAACAACGTTGGCCAGGCACTCGGCTTCCGGAACCGGATCGCCGGCGTAGCGCGGGTCGTTGTTCTGGGCGTACTGGTCGTTCGGGTCGATCTCGGGCGGCGGGGTGGCGTAAGAACGGCGCCACAGCATGAACTTCTCGTCGCCGTACTCTTCGCGGATCTCGGTCTTGTTCTTGCCCTGCAGAGCGCCGTAGTGACGCTCGTTGAGACGCCAGTCACGCTGAACCGGAATCCACAGACGATCTGCGGCATCCAGAGCGATGTTGGCGGTGTTGATGGCGCGACGCAGCAGGGAGGTGAACACGATGTCCGGAAGGACGTTCTTCTCCTTGAGCAGCTCGCCGCCACGCTTGGCTTCGGCTTCACCCTGCTCGGTCAGCGGTACGTCGACCCAGCCGGTGAACTGGTTAGTTTTATTCCATGCGCTCTGTCCATGACGGAGCAGTACTAGTTTATAAGTCATACGGTTCAGTCTACAGCCGCGTGCGCCCAAACACGAGTATTCGTCTTATTATTTCGCTCTCAGAGCGTCACGGAAACCGCCAGCACCACCGCAAACAGCAAGGTCTGGAAGCTGGCGGCGGGCAGAGCCGGGCGGAATTGACGTTTATTCACGCTGGAGACCATGCGCACAGGTATTCCGACGCCCGAGATCAACAGCACTGCGCCCCACGGCCACCATAGGGTCGCGCACATGAGCAGGGCTATGGCCCACGCGGCCACGCAGCACACAATCAGCAGCGTACGCGCGCCGGATTCACCCAGCCGTACGGCCAGCGTGCACTTACCATGCTCACGATCCTCGTCGATGTCACGGATATTGTTCACCATCATGATCAGGCAGGAGAACAGGCCAGCCGCCACAGCACCCAATAGTCCGCCGACGTCCACCGTGCCGCACAGCGCGTATTCGGTGCCCAATACCGCAGCCAAGCCGAAGAACAGGAACACGCCGACTTCTCCCAGCCCGACGTATCCATACGGATGCTTGCCACCGGTGTAGAACCAGCCGGCCAGCAAGGAGGCCACACCCACGGCAAACAGCCACCAAGCTTGGGAAATCACGATAGCGGCAATGCCGCATATGCAGGCGATGGCGGCGCAAATCATCGCCGCGAACAGTACATGCTTGGCCGGTACCAGTCCGGATGCGGTCAGTCGCTGGGGTTTGCCTGATTTCGATTCGTCCGTGTCACGCCCGGCGTCAGTGCCGCGGATGCCATCGGAATAGTCGTTCGCATAGTTGACGGCGATTTGCAGGAACAGCGCGACTAGCAGGCACAGGATGGTCACCGGCCAGAATCGGTCCATCAGCAGGGTCTGCTGTTCACGGGCCACGGCGCAGGAGGCCGGTTCGGGATATATTGCGATGCAGGTGCCCGACTGCTCGATATGCACGTATGCCATCGCCGCCCCAACCATCACCGACGCGATGGAAGTGGCCAAGGTCTTGGGACGCGCGCCCCGAACCCACAAGCCGATGGACATAAGCAATCCCTTTCATATATAACTCGGCTCCCCTCAGGGAGGGGAGCCAGAGTATGCCTAATCAGCCAACGAGCGGCTTGACTAGCGGGAAGGTGATGGTCTCGCGAATCGTGGCGCCGGTCAGGGCGATAAGCAGTCGATCAATGCCCATACCCATACCGCCGGCCGGAGGCATGCCCACGCCGAGAGCCTCGAGGAAGTCCTCATCGATGTCGCAAGCCTCTTCGTCGCCAGCGAGCGCGTCCTTGGCCTGAGCCACGAAACGTTCACGCTGCACGATCGGGTCGTTGAGCTCGGAGTAGCCGGTAGCCAGCTCGAAGCCGCGCACGTAGAGATCCCACTTCTCCACCACGCCGGGCTTGGTGCGGTGGCCCTTGACCAGCGGGGAGGTTTCGACCGGGAAGTCACGCACGAAGGTGGGCTCGTAAAGCTTGTCCTCGTAGAAGTGCTCCCACAGGTGTTCGACGAGCTTGCCGTGGTTCTCCACGTCGTCGCGCTCTACGCCGAGCTTGTCGGCGATGGCGCCCAGGTGCTCAACGGAGGTGCCGGGGGCGTCCGGGCCGCCGTTCGGCACAATCTCCTCGCCCAACGATTCGGACAGGGAGTCGTACATGCTGATGGTCTTCCATTCGCCGCCGAAGTCGTATTCGGTGCCGTCGAGCAGGGTGACCTTGTGCGAGCCGTAGACGTCCATGGCGGTCTTCTGCACGAGCTCCTTGACCAGCTGGCCGATGGAATCATAGGTGCCATAGGCCTGGTAGGCCTCGACCATGGTGAATTCGGGGGCGTGCGTGGCGTCGACGCCCTCATTGCGGAAGTCACGGTTGATTTCGAACACGCGATCGATGCCGCCGACCAGGCAGCGCTTGAGGAACAGTTCCGGGGCGATGCGAAGGTACAGGTCAAGGTCGAAGGCGTTCATGTGCGTGGTGAACGGGCGGGCGGCCGCGCCACCGTGCAGGGTCTGCAGCATCGGGGTTTCGACCTCGAGGAAGTCGTGGTCGTCAAAGGTGCGGCGCAGGGAGGCCACGGCCTTGGAGCGGTTGCGCACCATGTTGCGGATGTTCTCGTCCGCAATCATGCCGATGTACGGCTTGCGGGTGCGGGTGTCTTCGTTCAGGTCCTTGTGCAGGGCCGGCAGCGGCTGCAGGGCCTTAGAGGCGATAGCCCACTCAGTGGCGAATACGGACAGCTCGCCGGTCTTGGAGGCGATGACGCGGCCCTTGAGGTACAAGTGATCGCCAAGGTCGACGAGCTGCTTGAACTGCTTGAGCGAATCGGCGCCAATCTCCTTCTTGGAGATCATGCCCTGAATCTTGGTGCCGTCACCGGCGGACAGCTGCACGAAGCACAGGCCGCCCGCGTTGCGCAGGAACAGCACGCGGCCAGCAATGCCGACCATGTCTTCGGTCTCTTCGCCAGCCTCGAGCTTGCCGTCATACTTGGCGCGGACCGCCTCGATGGTGTCGGTGACGTCCAAGTGCACCGGGTAGGGGGCGATGCCGGCCTCAAGCATCATCGCGCGCTTGGCCACGCGCATCTGCACCTGCTCGGGGTGGGCCAGCGGGCCGAACTCCTTGTTGGAGGGGTCCACGGCTTCGTCCAGCGTGGCACCGGACTTGATCTTCTCGCGGATGGTGGCGTCCTGCTTGAGCAGCATTTCCGCACGTTCGACGGTGCTCATCTGCGGGACGGCCGGGGTTTCATTCTCAGTGTTTTCGGTATTTTCGACAACTTCAGCCATGATTCATCAGTGTACGCAAGGCCGGCGATTATGAGCCCGGCAGACCGCACGGCCATCTGAACACCCGCTCACATGACGCAAAACCGGCCCTGCACAAGGCTTGAGAGACCTGTACACATGGCGAATCCACCATCACGCAACACTCGCGACATGCCGATTTGCATTGTCCACCACCACAATGTAATATCTACATCTGTTGCCAAACGGGCTGTAGCGCAGCTTGGTAGCGCGCTTCGTTCGGGACGAAGAGGCCGCGGGTTCAAATCCCGCCAGCCCGACAACTGGACCGGATTGTTGAGAAATCAGCAATCCGGTTTTTCGTTTCCTGTCCCAACAATCAAACCAAGCGATCGAACAGCGGTAAACAACCCGCCGCACACAGCGACAAACCACATCACGGCAAGCCCCCGTATTTGTTGGCGGACCACCGTAATATATCGCTCGAATCAATCGATTGCCGCACTGTTTTTGTAAGTAATACTGAAGTAATTAGAGGAACCATGAAGAAGAGTCTGCTTGCACTGGCTTCGGGCGCGTTCATTCTCGGTGCCGCCGAGTTCGTGATGATGGGCATTCTGCCGCAGGCCGCGGCCGCCACCGGCGTGGACATCCCCACCGCAGGCCATTACATTTCCGCGTATGCGATCGGCGTGTGCTTCGGCACACTGATTCTGGTATTCGGCCGCAAGGTGCCGCCGAAGGACCTCATCATATTGTTTATGGTGATTGCCTTGGTGGGCAATCTGGCTTCCGCATTCTCCGTCAATGCCGCCATGCTGGTCGTCGCACGATTCGTCGCCGGCCTGCCGCACGGCGCATTCTTCGGCACAGCCACACTCATCGCCAAGACTCTGGCGGAGGAAGGCAAGGAGGCGCAGGCCGTATCCGTGATGGTCACCGGACAGACCGTGGCCAATATGCTCGGCGTACCGGCGGGCACCTTGATGGCCGAGTTCCTTTCCTGGCGTCTTGCCTTCGGCATTTTGGCCGCTTGGGCGGCAATGACGATTGTGCTGGCGTCGGCGTGGATTCCGTACGTTGCACCGATCAAGGACGCAGGCATCGCCGGTCAGTTCAAGTTCCTCACCCGCCGTGGCCCGTGGGTGATTTTGGCCGCCGTGTTCACCGGCAATGCCGGTGTGTTCTGCTGGTGGAGCTACGTCTCCCCTTGGCTGCAGAAAACCGGCGGATGGTCGTCTTCCCTGGTGCCGATGCTGATGATGCTTGCCGGCTTTGGTATGGTCATCGGCGGTCTGCTTGGAGGTCGTCTGACCGACCATTGGAGGCATGCCGGCGCGGCCGCAATAGGTCAGTCCATCTCCTGCCTCGGCTTGTTGCTGGTGCTTATCACTCCGGGTAATCAGCCGATGACCGCTGTACTGACGTTCTGGATCGCCATCGGATTGTTCTTTACTTCCGCTCCACAGCAATTGCTGATGACCGAAGCCGGCCAGGGCGGCGGCGAGCTGATCGCCGGCGCGGCTGTACAGGTGGCGTTTAACTTCGGCAATGCCATCGGCTCGATTGTCGGCGGCGCGATGCTCACCACCTTCTCGATGAACTATCGCTATACCGGCCTGGGCGGTATGCCGCTGGCTCTGCTTGCCGTAGGGCTGCTGGCCTTCTACTCGTGGCGCTGCGAAACCGATACCGACGCCATTCACCGCTTGCGCGAAACCAAGGTGGACTGAGACCAAGCTCACAGCAAACTCCCTGACGTGTTTGTTCACAGTATTAATAGACTGAAATCAGACACGATTCAGGGAGGTCTGGCGGTATGGATGAGGAAACACTGCTCAAACAATTCGCCGCGCAATTCGCGCATGGTCCAGACGATGCCGACGACACCGATGCGGCGGCCGCAGCACAAGGTGCCGATTCCACGGCGAACCAGGTTGCGGACGATGCCGATCAATCGCCCGCAACCTTTGATACCCAACAATTCCTGAACGGACTGGACGCGATTTTCGATCGCCACACGGCCGCCACCGAAGCCGGCCCGTACTTGGAACAGGCGATGGTGGACGCGGAAAACGCCGGCGACGAGGCCGGACTGCTCACCGTGCTCAACGAAACGATGGGCTTCTATCGCTCGCAAGGTCGGCACAAGGAGAATCAGTGGATTGTGCAGCGAGCGCTGGAACTGGCCGCTCGTATGGGCTTGACCACCGGCACATCCGAGGCGTGGGCCACCACGCTAATCAATTGCGCCACCTCGATGCGCGCGGCCAAACAATACGATCAGGCCGAGGATTTGTATCATCAGGCGCAGAGTGTCTGCCGGCATTCGCTGACGCCCACCGACCGTAGGCTCGCAGCACTGCACAACAATCTGTCGATGCTCTACAGCGAGACGAATCGGCCCGACAAGGCGGAACTGGAGTTGCGTGAAGCGCTGCGCATTATCGAAGCCTCGAGCGTGAACCCGGACGCGGATATCGACGTGTCCAGCTCGCACACGAATCTGGCGTTGACCCTGCTGACCGAACACAAGTTGGAGGACGCGCATTGGCATGCAGCCAAGGCGCTGGAAATCTATCGCACCGGCCATCTGGAACATTCCGCGCATTATGCCTCCGCACTGGCGGGCTTCGCGCAGGTGTGCTTTGCCGAGAGACGGTATGCGGATGCGGTTACTGGATACCGGCATGCGCTGGCCGTGATCGAGGAATGTTACGGCAAGGACACCGATTACTGGCGTATCACCGCCGACAATCTGCGGCAGGCCGAGGAAGCGGCGGCGCAGGCCGGGGTGACGGTTGACAATGCAGGTGTTGCCGGCGATGCAGGCGCGCTGCCCCAGTCCGGCTCGCGGCTGCCGAACAGCCCGGCACAGGGCAAGACCGGTGCGAACGCGGCATCTTCCCCATCCACCGTTTCGGTGTCGACCGGTTCTGCGGGCGCGGCCGAGGCCGTTTCCGCATGCCCGGTGTCCGGACTGAAGCTGGCCCGCGCGTTCTGGACGCAGATGGGCAAGCCGATGATTGCGGCGAAGTATCCGCAGTATGCCGGGCGTATCGCCGCCGGTCTGGTGGGTCATGGCTCGGAATGCTACGGATTCGATGATGCGTATTCGCAGGACCACGATTTCGGCCCGCGCTTCTGCCTGTGGCTTACGGATGAGGATTACGCGGCGATCGGCGAGCAACTTGAGGTCGATTACGAGGCACTGCCGCGCAAGTTCAGCGTGGATGCGCAAGGCCGCGTGACGTTCGAGGCGCATGCCAGGTCCGATGCTTCCGGAGCATTCCCCTCCGCAGGTGCAGGCTCCACCGTCATACCCGATGCGGCAAACGCACCCACCCCCGGCACCGCTACGCACGATACCGCCACTGCCGAGTCAGGCGCGGCGTCCTCTGATGTGGCGGAAGCGATGACGACTCCGATTGATGCACCGCTCTCCCCCGTCACGCCGCGCGCACAGGGCGCGAATCGCCGTGACGGCGTGTTCCGCATCGGTGACTTCTTTGAGTCGATCACCGGGTATCACACTGCGCCGGCGCAGACCGCGCCGCATGAGTGGCTAATGCTTCAGGAATCGACCTTGGCCGCCGCCACCAATGGCGAGGTGTTCGCCGATCCCACCGGTCTGTTTTCCAAGACGCGCCAAGGGTTCAAGAACATGCCCGACGATGTGCGGCTCGCGCTGATCTCCAAGCGACTCGGCATGATCGCCCAGGCCGGTCAATATAATCTGCCGCGTTCGTTGAAGCGCGGCGACGGCGCGGCCGCATGGCTGTCCATCCACGAGTTCGTGCAGGCCACCGCCTCGTTGGTGTTCCTGGTTAACGTGCCGATGGTGGTGGGCTATATGCCGTATTACAAGTGGCAGTTCGCAGCATTGCGCAAGCTGTCTGGCTCGATGTTCGCGCTGTTGCCGAACGTGGGCGAACAGTTGGAAACCGTGATGCGATTGAGTTCGGCAGCCTGCTATGGCGGGGCCGGATTTGGCGAAGGCGGCAAGGGCGCGGCTCCAGCAATCGAGAAAATCAACGATATTGTGGAGCAGATTGCGGTGGATATCGTCAAGGAACTCAAACGCGAACACCTGACCACGTCCGGCGAGACCTTCCTCGAATGGCAGCGCCCGTATGTCGAGGACCACATCGCCTCTGATGATCCGGTGCTTAAAAGTTTGTAGATTCAAGCTCCCTCTGCCACGGCTTCGCCGTGCCACCTCCCTCATCAGAGGGAGGTATCAGTGAAAGGAACGTCGATGACCAACGAACTGACTGATGATGAACTGCGCGAGGCTATTGTGCGTCATGAATGGGATCAGTTCCAGCGCACCAACAATGAGGGTGGACGCGCGGCATGCCAAGGCAACTGGCCGGTGTTCCACCAGATGCGGTTGGCCCAGTTCCTCACATGGGAGCGGCCATTACTCACCAGCTATGCCGCTGATCTTGACGCGGCCGACCACGTGGGCCGCAACCTCGTAACCGAAAAATACGGCCGCATGATGGCCTCCACCGCACCGGAAAATTTCACGAAGAACATAGAGCCGTATATTCCGCGTCTCTCTGAAGAGCGCGCGGCCCGTCAGGAACAGGTCATCGCCCAGCAGGTCGCCTGGGCCAAGGATTTCCGCGAGCGCTACCCCAAGCTCGGCGAGGCGATGCGCGCACTCACCACCACCGAAGACACACCATCTGCCACCTCATTCGAAACCTATCTGCGCGGCGAGCTTGGTACGTATTCCGACCAGACCTTCGAACGTTACGAAGCGATGATTGGCGAGCGCGCCGCAGCCAGCCCGCAACGCAATATCACTGAGGAAACCTTGTTGCACACAGTCCAGCTCGGCGGTTTCGACACCTTAGAGGAGGCCGAAGCCTCCCAAGCGTAATACTCAGCCATTCACTGTGTATCGGACACCCCGACTGATGTACGTCGGCCGGCCATACCCAGGCCAACGCAATCTGCCGATCGCCCCACACCCAGACCACCAACGCAGCCTGCCCGCCAGGCCCCATTTACCAGCGCACATCGGCAGAATTACAGCGAGAATAGGCCCCAAAATGCCAGTGTCATCAGTGTGGCGAGAGTGCCGAGCGCTACCATCACGCATATGACGCGCCGCACACCGACGATATCGGCGCGGCAATACCAGACACGTTCCATTTCCCAAGCAAACAGCACCACCAACAGCATGGTCGCTATTCGCAGCACCACCCATCCGACGGCAAACAGCCGCGGTTGAGGCATAACCAATACAGCCGATACGCCTACGGCGCTCATATAGCCGTACAACAGCCCAGTAATCACCATCACCGCTGTGCCGATACCGGCAGATAAGCCGGCAATGCCGTGCAACATGCGCCGCTGGGCGGCCCCCAGCTCACTCGGCGTCGCATGCACGGCCCGCACAGTCGCCACACTACGTCGCCCGGCCAGCAACGTCTGTAGCCAAGAAAACACAGTCAAGCCAATACCTAATATCGCCGCCATCACGATCAGCACGGGCCCTGCCACCATCAGACCGGCCAGCACGCCAAGCGAGCCGACGATACCGGATCTGGTACGTTGCGACGCGGCGAAGCGCTGGTGAGGTGTCGCACCGGCGACTTGGGGCGTTGCCCATCCATCGGCTTTGGTTCCGGCAGTCACACCGTTCACCCAATTTTCCAGCGCTTGCGTATAGCCTTCGGCCAATGGCAGGTTCGGGGTGAATAAGCCCTCACCAGCCCGCATCTGATGGTTGCCGGCGAAATAGCGTACGGTGACGTTCTCGTTGCCGGACTTGTTGGCCGTGGCGATGATCCGCTGCGCCCCCTGTTCGATGGGCATGGCCGTATCGTAGGTGCCGTAGTTCACCAGCACCGGCATGGTGAGGGATTTCAGATACCGGTCGGCATCAAAGTCGGCATAGGCCAGATCGAATGGCGCGTAGTCCAGCGACATCAATTTGGCCATGTCTTTGACCACGGGCTTGGGCGCGCCGGCCTCATGCGTATAGGCGCTGACAGCCATGGCCATTTGCTCACGTCCATTGAACACCGGTGCGGATGTAAGTATGGCAAAGGCAATGTCTTGCCGTTTCGAGGTTAGAATCGTGGCGATCCAGGTGCCTTCGGATTCGGCGTAGATGCCGGTTTTGGCGGGGTCCACGCCGCTTATGCCACGCAGCACGTCGAGCGAACGCCCGTATTCGCGAGCAAAACGCGGGTAGTCGCGATGCAGCACGGTGTAGTTGTCGTTGCGCTTGGCCGGCACCAAGGTCACGATGCCGGCAGAGGCCATGGCGTTGGCGATATCGCCGAAATCCTCGGCACCGCTGGTACCGGACCCGTGAATGAACAGACAAGCCGGGCGTGGCCCGGGAGCGTCGACCGGTTCACGTAGTACGGCGGGTAGCGTGACGCCGTCGCCGGTCTTGATGGATAGTCGGGTTTCACGCGTACGATATCGCCCCTCGTGGGGAATGTTCGCATGGGCAGGGGTGATGGTGGTGTCGGCAGAAGCGATAGCGATGTGCTTGGTGTAGGGCCGTGTGTTCCATTGCGGCATCATCGCCCAGCCAAGTGTGGCGAATACCAGCGTCATCGCCATCGCGGTGACGATGACGCTCGCTACCCGCCGCACCGAAATCCGCTTCATAGTTACTATGCCTCCCCCCATCAGCATAGAACGGTCGGCTCTTATCGGTCGGCTCCCGTCATAATGTGCTTCTACTGGGACCGTAATGCAATGGTTTGTAACGCTATTTTCTCTTCTTGACGGCACCGACTATGGCCCATACAACGGCCACTATTACCAGAATCAGTCCCACTACGGCGCAAATAATAGCCGTCAGCAATTGCGGATTCGGCGAGAACAACGAAATCATCCGATCCGGAGATATGTACCCGAAAACCAGCGCGATCACGCCGATAATCACGCCTAATAGTCCGAATACCACAGTAGGCGCGCTGGTGCTCTGTTTCTGGATGTTCTTGGCGCTCTGGACGTTCTTGGCGCTCCCCCCAGGCTGGCATGGTTTGCCGGCGGTCTGAGACTGCCCATAGGGAGGTCGTGCTGAAGATGCTGCGTACATCGGCACATCATCGGCAGATGGAATCGGCCCACCATCTCCCTCCACGGCATCGGCAACTGTTTCCAGGGCAATCCGATCTGTGGTTGGTTCGATGGGCGATGGAGAGGCAGCTGTTGCCTGCGTATCCACATCCGAGACCGACGCATCCGCATGATTGTCGGGGACGGGCAGCACAGCCGTTTCGTCATCATCCGCTGCGGATGGCAGCACCGTGGTATCGGTTCGGTCATCGACGGTCACCATGGTTGTGGTCGCGGTGGTCGCGTCGGTTTCGGAAGGTATGGCCGTGGTCGGTGTCGCATCCTCAATGGAGGCGAATTCCTTGGTTTCATCAGTCATGATTCCATCTCCTAGTTGCAACGGCTTGATCATTCCGATTGTTCGGTTGTGTTCTTGCTTGTACTGTTGCCGTCGTATATATCGGCAAGCGGCTGGAACGTAGAGCCTTCCCAATCGGAGGCGTACACCACGTTGACACGTGCTTCCACCACATAGGGAATATTGATTTTTAATTCTGGGCCGTTGTCCGGCATGGCGGATTCCTTATACAACCATTCGTGATCAGGCCCATTGGTGGCACTTTCAGCTTCGAAGAAAACAAAGCTTGGACCCATGTAGTTGTTGTATACCATCTCGTATTTGCCGCCAACGTCACTCGAAGTGGAGTAGTAGGAGTCGGCGGTGCCGAAGGCGTAAGTGCAGGAATCCGGCAGAACGATATGCACTTGCGCCTGTGTTGCGGCTATGGTGATGGTACCGACCGGGCAATTACTGATGGAAGTTTTGCCATCCAGCATCTTCACCGTGTGCGGTCCATGTGTCTTGTCCCAATCGGACCAATCAATGATTGCCTGATCGGTGTTGTAGTTTTCACCGCTGAACGCCACACCTTGCTGCAATGTTTCAAACGTGGCATCGCTGGCATCGGCAACGAAGATGCCATCCTTTTGCACATCGTTCATGCCGTCGCTGTTTCTCGCACTGACAGATTGGCTCAGTGAAACAACAGTATTGATGCCGCTGGCACCAAGATCACGGTAGTACACGCCATACGTGCCTGAAACGATGGTCATGCAGAGCGCGCATCCACCGGCAACCAGTCCGAGAGGAATCAGACCACCGGTACGCCGTCCTCTGAATCCGAGAATGATGACCACCAGCCCCATCACTATGCATACTGCGGCAATCCAGATGGTGCCCAGACGCATAATGCCGATAATGCCCATGTCGTTTACCCAAATCAGTCCCATCAGACCGGCAAAGGAGAGGAAGGTAAGGCCCAGTATGCTCAAGACCACGATTGGGCCCGCCGGCTTGCGGCGCTTGGACTCGGTGGGGGCATAGGCCGTCGCATTCATACGGTCGGGGGCAAACGGCCCGTTGGGTACTGTGCCGGGCATCGCGCCGGGCACAGTACCCGGCATCACGCTGGGCATCGACTGATAGACAGGCTGTGAAACAGGCTGTGAAACACTAGGCGCGGTTTGTGAAACAGGTTGTGAAACAGGTTGTGAAACAGGTTGTGGAAAAGGTTGTGGAAAAGGTTGCGGAGCTGAATACAAAGGAGATTGAGGTACTGGTTGCGCGGCTGGATATGAGACAGGCTGTGGAGCTGGATATGACACAGGCTGTGAAACCGGTCGCGGCGCAGATGCCCCGAATCCGTACCCTTCCTGCTGGCGAATGCCGCTTTTGGCCAACAGCCATAGCGCTAAGGCGGCGAGCGCAATACAACCCCACCCCGCACCTGGAATCACGATTGCCACGGCGAGGAACAGGAAGCATCCCAGACAATTCCAGTCCCATTGGCCGGCAATGAGGTCCTCGGCCAAGATGTGCCCATCGCGTACATCCGGCATCAGAAACCAGCCGAGTGCGTACAGAGCTGCGCCAAAACCGAAGAACAATGTACATACAATCACCAACGCACGTACTAATGTGGGGCTCCAGCCAAGCCGTAAAGCGATGCCGCTGCATACGCCGCCGATCCACCGGTCGTCGCCGCGAACCAGTCCACTGGATCGCACCCAAGTGAAGAAGCGTCGCGATGTCTTGTTTTTTTGCGGACCAGGCTGCGGCTGTGGCTGATATGGATTCGCGTTTGGATTGCTCATGATTCCATTACACCGCCCGACCACTGCCACAACGCTCGGGGAACACCCTGATTGTTCCCTGAACACCGGGTAAAACCCCGGCCGCAACGCCCTGAGCGCGGCACAATAGGAGTATGACGTCATCTCCCGAACCATTGCTGCCCGCGCGCATGCCGTTGATGCGCCCCCGGCAGGGCCGTTGGCTCACCGGCGTGTGCAAGGGCATCGCCCTGCACTTGGGCATCGGCGTGGCATGGGTTCGGATTGCGTTCATCGCACTGACCGTCCTCTACGGCGCAGGCATCATCGCTTATGTATTCCTGTGGGTGTTCATGCCTGCCGGAGACCCGGTGGCGGCTGCGGCTCGCACAGTGCCCGTTAATCAGGCGCCGCTTGCGCGAGGCAATCAGCCACTTGCCGCTCATGACGACGAATCGGCTGCCGCACCGGAATCATTGTCCGAGGCCATCCAACGTGCTCCGAAACCGGCCGTCGTGGCATTGGCCGGTTTCGCGTTGATGGCCACTGGACTGTTGCTCACCAGCACCGGTGCGGATGTCCAGATTGTGTTTCCGCTGCTGGTAGGGTTGGGCGGCATCGCACTGGCATGGATGAATCTTAGTCCGCGAGGCACGCAGCTGTTGTCTATGTTGGGCGGCATCGCACTGATTTTCATGGGATGGGCATTGTATGTGCATAATGTCAGCATTCCTGGGTGGGGCACCTCTCCTCGACGCATTGTTGCCAGCGGATTCGTGATGATCGTCGGTATCGTGGTGGCGGTGATGCCGTGGGCGAACGCGATGCTGCAACGACTCACCCACGAGCAGGCATTGAAGGAGCGCGAAGAGGAGCGCGCGGACATGACCGCCCATCTGCATGATGGCGTGCTGCAAACGTTGGCGCTGATTCAGCTGAACTCCGAGGAACCGACCACCGTATTCGCCCTGGCGCGTAGCCAAGAGCGCGAGCTGCGCGAATGGCTGTATCAGGAACGTTCCACATCGGATCGTTCGGTGGGAGCCGGATTGAAGCAGATCGCCGCCGAGGTGGAGGACGAGCACGGCAAGCCGATTGAGGTGGTCACCGTGGGCGACGCGCGGCCGAGCGCCCAGACCGATGCGCTGCTGGACGCCACCCGTCAGGCGTTGGTCAATGCGGTCACGCATGGCGGCGAGCCGGTGTCTTTGTATTGCGAGGCCAGCGACACGATGGTTGAAGTGTTCGTGCGCGACCATGGCGAAGGCTTCGATATGGACGCCATTCCGCCCGACCGGCTGGGCATCCGCGAATCGATTATCGGCCGCATCAAACGGCGCGGCGGTACAGTGGAGATAGTGTCCAGGGCCGGCTGGGGCACCGAGGTCAGAATGCATATGCCGATCGCGCTGAAAGCGGCGCAGGGAGAACATCGATGAGCGAGAACGAGACAGCCAAGATTCGTGTGGCCATGGTCGATGACCATGAGATGTTCCGTGCGGGCGTAATCGCCACGTTGCGCGATTCCTTCGATATCGTCGGCCAAGCGGCGGACGTGCCCGGTTCGGTGGCGATGATCGCACAGACCAAGCCGCAGGTGGTGTTGCTGGATGTGCATGTGCCCGGCGGCGAGGGTGGCGGCGGTGCCGAGATCCTCGCCAAATCGCGGCCCTACTCCCCCACTACCGTGTTTCTGGCATTGTCGGTTTCGGATGCGCCGCAGGATGTGGGGTCGGTGATTCGCGCCGGCGCCCAGGGCTATGTAACCAAGACGATTACCGGCGCTGATTTGATTTCATCCATCAAGCAGGTGCATGAGGGCTATGCCGTGTTCTCGCCAAAACTGGCCGGTTTTGTACTTTCGACCTTCCAGGGTGTGCCGGCGGCGGGGTCTGATGGCGGCGCTGATGGTGCGGCACGGGCTCATGATGAGGAGCTGGACCGGCTGTCCGCCCGCGAGCAGGAGGTCATGCGGCTGATCGCGCGTGGTTACACGTATAAAGAGGTGGCGGCCGAACTGTTCATTTCGATCAAGACGGTCGAAACGCACGTGAGCTCGGTGTTGCGAAAGCTTCAGCTTTCGAATCGCACCGAGCTCACCCGCTGGGCCGCCGATAGGCGCATTGTGTGATGAAACGACAATGAGCTCCCTCATCAGAGGGAGCTCATCTGCTCATATCACTCCGCGTCGCGGAAACCGTTGGGGTTCTTGGTCTGCCAGTTGAGGGAGGAGGCGGCCATGTCGTCGATGGTCAGCTCGGCCTTCCAGCCAAGCTCCTTCTCCGCCTTGGAAGCGTCGGCGTAGCAGGCGGCGATGTCACCGGGGCGACGCGGCTTGATCGCGTACGGAATCGGATGACCGGCGGCCTTCTCGTAAGCCTTGATAACCTCAAGCACGGAGTAGCCGTGGCCAGTACCCAGGTTGTAGACGAACACGCCTTCCTTGTCGATGTGGTCAATGACGGCCACGTGGCCCTTGGCCAGGTCGACCACGTGGATGTAGTCACGCACACCAGTGCCGTCGGGCGTGTCGTAGTCGTCGCCGTAGACCTGGACTTCCTTGAGCTCGCCGACCGCGACCTTGGCCACGTACGGGGTGAGGTTCGCCGGAATACCCTTCGGGTCTTCGCCCAGCAGGCCGGACTCGTGCGCGCCGACCGGGTTGAAGTAGCGCAGCAGCACGATGGTCCAGGACGGATCGGCCACATGCACGTCGCGCAGAATCTGCTCCTGGAACAGCTTGGAGGTGCCGTACGGGTTGGTGGTGCCGCCGGTCGGCGTCTCCTCGGTGATCGGCAGTTCCTTCGGCGTGCCGTACACGGTGGCGGAGGATGAGAAGATGATCTTCTTGACGTTGTGCTTCTTCATCACCTTGAGCAGCACAAGCGTGGAGTACAGGTTGTTGTCGTAGTATTCGATCGGCTTGGCCACGGACTCGCCCACGGCCTTGAGACCGGCGAAGTGGATGACCCAGTCGATGTTGTTTTCAGCGAAGACGCGTTCCATGAGCGCCTCATCGCGCACGTCGCCGTCATAACGCTTGACCGGCTTGCCGGTGATTTGCTCGACGCGCTCAAGCGCCACGGGCGACGAGTTGCCGTAGTTATCTACGGAAATAACGTCGTAGCCCTTGTTGAGCAGTTCGATGTCGGTGTGGGTGGCGATGAATCCAGCACCGCCCGTAACCAGAACAGTAGTCATATTCCCTCCTTTGGAAGGACTTGCCTTCGGTTTTTCCTTCAGTATTGAGCTTACTTCACTTGACCTGTTTCACCTAGCGGCAAAACCAAGGCTTTCGAGGAATGTTTGCGTGGTGGCTTTCTGCTTGAAGACGGCCGTGTTGCCGAGGATGCGGTAGCAGACGCTGCCGAGCTCGTCGTGTACGGCTTGGCGGATGGCCTCGCGGTCGTGGTTTCCGGCCAACGTTTCAGCGAGTTCGCCCCATTCGAGACTGAATTCGCTGACTTCATCGGGCAAATCGCGGCCTTCGGCGAGCGCCTCTTCGACAATGCCGAGCTGGTCGACGAGCCGTCCGGGCAGAATGAACAAGCCTTGGGCCTCGATCAGTCCGATCGGCTCCTGCTTGACCGGCCAGTATTCGGGGTGTGCATGGAAAATACCTTCCGGGTACTCGTCGCTGATCGCATTGTTGCGGAAGATGAGACTCATCTCATAGCCGCGTTCGGTGATGATCGCGCTGGGCGAGAGGGCGGATTGGCGGTTGCCATCCGCGTCATGGCTGGCGATGCCGTTCGCCGCGTCGTCATAACCGACCCATGCCTCGCGGATGATGTCGGATACGTCGATGATGCTCTGGCGACTCTTCGACACCACACGCACGGCGGTACCGGGCCAGTCGAGGATTTCGACCACGGCGTCCGGATAGTCGGCGAGCGTGAAGGCGGCCCAAGTGGCGGCCTTGTGCATCGGCAGCAGTTCGCCGCCGCCCTGGTAGTGGTCGTGGGCGAGCACCGAGCCGCCGATGCGAGGCAGCGCGGCGTTGCATCCGAGGAAGTATCCGGGGAAGCGGTCCACGAAGTCGAGCAGATGGCCGAAGGTGTCGCGGTCCACATGCATCGGCGTGTGGTCGGTGTTCACGCAGATGCCGTGCTGGTCGAAGTAGCCGTAGGGCGAGAACTGCCAGAACCATGACTCACCGCCGAGCGTGACCGGCAGGGTGCGCAGCGTGCGCTTGTCACGTCCGGCGAAGCCCTCGTTCTCATGGCAGATCGTGCACTTCGGGTAGCCGCCGGACACGGCGTTGCCGGCCGCCGCCTTCTTCATGTTCTTGAATTCGGGTTTGGCGAGGTTGATGGTCACCGTCAGCCCGTGCGAGTCGAAGCGCGGGTTCCGGTCGAGCTGGGCACGCTTGACATAATTGTTGGCCACACAGTAGTCGTAGAACCATTGCATGGCGGCCATGCCGCCGTCCCTGTGCTCGATGAGCAGGAACCGGTCGTCGAGATCGGCGGGGTTGGCGGAGAGGATGCCCATGATGGTGTCGGCGTAGGTCGGGCCTTCCTCCGGATCGAAGAGGCCGGCGGTTGTGGCGGCGGCGCGGAAGGCGGCGAGTAGGGGGTCGGGGGTCTTTTCGTCAGAGGGGGCCTGGCTTCGGCTGCCGACAATGTCTTGGACTGCGTCTGACACTGACGCCGCCGACGTTGTGGTTTTGGGTCCGGGGTAGGAATCCAGGTGGAAGAGGGCGAAGATTTGGTTGCGGGTCCAGTCTGCGTTGCGTGGATCGAGGTCGAGATGATCCAAGGCGTAATCGACTAGGGCGTCGATGCTGGCGTATACCTCGGTCAGCTGATCGCTCATTGCTCGGCCCCCATCATGCTGGTTCGGGTATGGTTCGACTGACGGCTCACTTGGCAGCCTCCATGATGTCGGCTACGATGGCGTGGGTTTCACTGGCCTTCTGCTCCATCTCCTGCACGAGTTTGATCTGGGTGCGGGTGCGCACCAGATTGTGCTCGGGGTACTTGGTGGCAAAGTAGATATCGCCTTCCAAGTAGTCGGCGAGAAAGCGCATGCCGCATTCCATGGTGAGCAGGTTGCCGCTGAACGGCAGCAGTTCGGCCTCGCGCGCGGTGATGCTGCCACGTAGTTCGCCCACGAATCCTTCCGTGTAGGCACGGAACAGCTCGGTGCTGAAATGCACCTTGCTGAGGTCCTTTTCGTCTTCCAGAGCAGTGGACGCACCAAAGCGTATGGAATCGCCGAAGTCGAACAGCATGGAGCCGGGCATGATGGTGTCGAGATCGATGATCGCACGCGCCTTGCCGGTGGTGGCGTCCATGAGGATGTTGTTGAGCTTGGTGTCGTTGTGGGTCACGCGCAACGGAATCGAACCGTCCCTGAGCCCATCCATCACGACGGCATACTGGTCGGCGTGGCTCAGATAGAAGTCGATTTCCGGCTGGCATGCGGCGGCGCGGCCGAGCTTGTCCGCGGCGAGGGCGGCCTTGAAGTCCTCGAAACGATGCGGGGTGTCGTGGAAGCGGGCGATGGTTTCGGTCAGCTGGCTGGCGTCGAATTCGGACAGGAAGTTCTGGAAGTCGCCGAATGCGCTGCCGGCCTCGCGGAACACGTCCGGGTTCGGCACGAGGTTGTACGACACGGTGTGTTCGATGAACTTGTAGACGCGCCATGCGCCGCCATCGATCTCGGCCCAGGTGGCGCCGGAGGTGGTGGGCACAATGTCCAGCGTCTCTTTGCCCTGAGCCTTGAGAGTGGAGGTGACCAGTTCGACATTGCGCATCAGATTCACCGTATCGGGGAAGATGCTGGTGTTCATCTGTTGGAGGATGTAGCGGGGGCCGTCCGTGGTCACCAGATAGGTGGTGTTGATATGGCCGTCTCCGTAAGGTTCGATGCCGGTCACGGCACCTTCCAGCGCAAAATGCGAGGCGATGCCGAATAAAACTTCATTGCTTTCGGTCATGATGGGTCCGTTCTCCAAAACGCGGGAATCAGGCTTCACGCCATGCGATGCCGCTGTCGGGCAGGTCGAAGTCCTCGGTGGTGCCATCGGCCAGAGTCACCGTGGTCCGCTGCGGCTGATCGGTGTTGTTGATTACGCAGTACAACCCTTGCTCGGGGAAGTGCGCCACCTCGCACTCCGGGTTGGACGAGCTCCAAGCCGCATACTTGTCTTCGTTGTGGGAGGCGTAGAACAGCACGCGTTCCAGCAGTCGGGCGTTGGCCGCCGAATAGGGCAGACCGGAGATGTACACACCGCGGCCTTCGCCATAATCATTGGTCGCGAGCTGCACCTGCCCGCCGTCCGCGCGCAGCAGGGTCACGTTTTCATTGACCGGATACGTGTTGAGCACGGGTTCGCCGAAGTCGATGCCGCCCAACGGCTTGATGGACTGGCCACCGCCGCAACCGCTCAGCGGGATGCGGTAGCCGGCCTGTTCCCAAGCCTCGCGGGCCGCCGGGTCGACCGGCACATCGGCGGTGATGAAGTGGTCCGGCACCACCGGTGGGAAGTACTTGTCCACGGAGAGGGTCTGATAGCGCTCCTCGTCCACGCCAATCACGTCGGCCAGCTGGAAGAACCGGCCCGCTTGGAAGCGCGGTGCCGAGCTCGGCTCGCCCACGCCCACGAACGCGCCGCCACCACGCACCCAGGCGCGCACGGTTTCCACGAGCTTCGGGTTGGTCCACACGTCGCCGCCGGTGAATGCGGTGTCGACCGGGCCGCCGTTGATGATTACGTCGATATCACTATCGATGCCATGCGCGAGTACGTCGTCGAAGCTGATGAACCGCACGTTCACGCGCATGCCGGACAGGGATTCCAGAATGCCGTAGTAGGAGTAGGTCTGCTTGTTGGGCAGGGCGTGTGCCACGGTGAACGCCATCCAGGAACGCATCTTGCCCCAGGAATTCAGAATCGCCACGTTGAGCTCGCCTTCGGCGGCCACCCCACCGGTGCGGTCGTGAATGTCGCGGAATTCGTCGGCGATATGGGTCACCGTGTCCACGAACTTCGGGAACTTGGCGGCCAAGGAGAGGTAGCCACCGTAGCCCATACGGCCGATCGGCGAACGCAGGATCGCGCGGCGGGCCTTACGCCAGTTGTCGAGGCCTTCGATGCTCGGGTCGTTGCCCTCGTAGAACGTGTCGGGGAAGAAGTACGGCAGGAAGCGTCCTTCCGTGTATTTGACGCCCGGAATGTCCGCGATCATGCGGGTGGTGGTGCCGTCTCCGATGGAGCCGACGACCGCATCCAAACCCAGCTTTTCGAACCCGTCCTTATACGGTTCGGTACCGATCCACTGGTCGCCAAGGAACATCATGGCTTCCTTGCCTGCCGCGTGCGACATGTCGGCAAGCCGCTTGACGTTCTCGCGCACGAATCCGGAGAGGAAGTCAATCCAGTCGCGTTGCGCCTTGCGGGGCACGCGCCACGCGGAGTTGTAGGCACCGCCATCCACGAAATCCTCCGGACGCAGACGGTAACCGTACTCCTTCTCGAAATCGTCCAATGCGCGCGGGCTCACGGTGCAGGCGCAACCGAACCAGTCGACCACCTTTTCGCGACGCTTGGCATCGAACAGGAGCGTGAACTGGTAGAAGAACGTGGTGAAACGCACCACATCCACCTGCGGGCTGTCCTTCAGCCACTGCTCGAACGTATCGAACACGAACTTGCGGGTGGCCGGATGGTAGATGTCGAACGGAATCTCGTGTTCCTTGTCTCCCCAATCATTGGTCAGGTGGTTGTACATCTCGACCGGGTCCCAGATGATGTAGGCCAGGAAACTCACCGTGTATTCGTGCATCGGCACGGCAGCGGTCACGTGCACGGTGTCCTCGCCCGGGTCGAGCGTCCAGCCGGACGGGTCCACGACCTCGCCCGTGGTGCGGTCCACGACCTCCCAGTACTTATGAGGGTCGGCGTCACGGTTAGGCTTGAGCTGTTCCTCGAAGAAACCGTCCATCAGCGGCACATCCACCGCGTTGGACTCGGCCAGGATACGGGCGGTCAGCAGGTAGACCTGCGGGGTCTCGTCCATGTGCAGGGTGATCCACTCGTTGTGGGCGCGGGTCGGGAAGTAGGCGCTGTAGATTTTCTTGCCAAGAGCGAGCACGGCCTCGTCCAGATGCGTGCCGTCGGAGTTGCGGATGGCGTCCGCACCCCACAATTCGGCGAGTTCCTTGGTCTTTTCGGCAAAATTCTCTTCACTGGGCAGCGTGAAGCGGCCGGTGCTGGTCATGAGTGCTCCTTTGTGGGGTTGGTCATCAAAAAAAACTACAAAGCGACGAATTCGTCGCATACAAAATGACCGGCGTCATCGCGGGCCCTGGGACCCTGACTGCGTAGATCCTTGACGCTTACGGTGACGCCGGACGATTGGAATCGTGTCACTGAATATGGGAGGGACGTTGCCCGGCACCGGAAGGAGTGACACGACATGCCGGGCAGCGGATTGGTTAGCCCTTGACGGCACCGGCGGCGAGGCCGGACTGCCAGTAGCGCTGGAGGCCGAGGAACAGCACGATCACGGGCAGCACGCCGAGCAACGCACCCATCATCAGGGCGCCGCGATCGGTGAACGTGGCCAGCGAGACCATGCCGTACAGACCGAGGGTCACGGGCTTCAAGGTGTCGGAAGACACCATCATCAACGGCAGCAGGAAGTTGTTCCACGTGGCCACGAACAGGAACAGGAAAATCGTCACCATGGCCGGGGCCAGGAGCCTCAGCACGATGGTGAAGAAGATCCTCGCCTCGCTCGCGCCGTCGATGCGGGCGGCTTCAAGCAGTTCGTCCGGCACCGAACTCTGTGCGTACGTGCGGCCCAGGAAGAAGCCGAACGGCGAAACGCAGCACGGGATGATGATCGAGAGCATAGTGTTGGTCAGGTGCAACGTGTGGAAGATCGAGTACATCGGGATGGTCAGCAGGGCGGACGGCATGAGCATGCAGGCCATAATTATGCCGATGGCCGCGTTCTTGCCGCGGAAGTTGAATTTTGCGGTGGCGTAGCCAGCCATCACAGACACGATGGTGCCGATCAATGCCGAGACGCCCGAGTAGATCAGGGAGTTCAGCACCCAGCGCCAGAAGTTGCCACGAGTCCAGCCAAGCAGCTTGGAATAGTTAGTGGCGATGGCATTGGGCAGCTGGTCAAGCGGCACAGCAAACCACATGCCGTTGCTACCGGTCATCTGGGCCGGCGTCTTGGTGGACGCGATGATGGCCCAGTAAATCGGGAACAGGAAGTAGATCAACACCAGTACCAGCAGCACCACAGTGAGGGTCTTCACGGCCGCGGACGGTCGCATGGAGCGAGGCAAATCGTGTTGCGCAGCCTGACGCTGCTTTTCGAGCTTGCGCTCGGCCTTTTTGCGGGCGCGTGCTTCAACGGTTGCGGAGCTCATTACTCGTTCACCTTCCTTTCGGCCAAGGTGTACAGCACGGCAAGCACACCTGCGATCAGAGCCATGACAATGGCGATGGCCGAGGCCGGACCGTCACCAGACGGGGTAATGGTGCCCTGAGAAGTGTTCATGGCCATCATCATCGGTGTATACGACTTGGAAATACCCGGATCAGCCGTAGACATGATCTGCGGTTCGTTGAACAGCTGAATGGTGCCGACGATGGAAAGCAGCATGGCCAGCAGGGCCGCGCCACGCACGTTCGGCAGCTTGATCTTCGTGGCAATCTGCCAACCATTGGCGCCGTCGATACGGGCGGCCTCATAGAGGTCATGCGGGATGGCCTGCAGTGCGGCAAGGAAAATCAGCATGTTGTAGCCGGTGAAGGTCCATGTGGTGATGTTGGCCATCGAGCCGAGCACGATGTTCTTGTTGAAGAAGTCCACATTGACGCCGATGGCGGCAAGTCCCTTGACGATCGGCGAGATTTGGCCGTTGTACAGGTAGACCCAGATAATCGAGGCCACGACGCCGGGGATGGCGTAGGGCAGGAAGTAGCCCAGACGGAAACCGGTGACATGCTTGACCACGAACGAGTCGATGACGATGGCCAACGCCAGTGCGGCGATGATCATGATCGGCACCTGAATCAGGGTGTAGATCAGCACCCTGCCGACGCCGGACCAGAAGTTGCCGGAAGTAATAGCATACTGGAAGTTCTGGAATCCTACGAATTTATTGACCAGCTCGCCACCGCCGTATGCGCCACCGCCCTCGGTGACCTGACGGAAGAAGCTGGAATAGATGGCCCAGATGATGGGCAAGATGAACACGAAAGTGAACAGGACGGCGAACGGTGCCATGAACGCCCAGCCGGTGCGGTTCTCGCGCTTCTGAGCGCCGGACCGCTTCGGCTTGGCGGCGGCACGCCTAGGTGCTTTGCCCTTCGCCTGAGTAGTGGATGCAGTCATAATACAAAACCTGTCTTCGCAAAGAACAGTAAAACAAATGACAAGGGCCACAGCGCCCCTGCAGCAATACCCCCAAACAATACGGAAGGCCGGAGTATGTGCCCCGGCCTTTCGCTATGGTGATGCGAGGCATCGGAGGTCTTGGACGGCCGGCTATTTCAAGCCGGCCCGTTGACAAGACCTAGTGAGGTCACTCCTTGACGGACAGACCGAGGTTCTTCAGCGTATCCACCGAGGTCTTCTGAGCGGTGTCGAACACATCCGAAACCTTGGCAGAACCATCGGCAGCCTTGGCGGCGGTCTGTTTCATTGCAGCGCCGACTGCGGAGAAGCCAGGCATGTAGGTGAAGTCACCCATGTTGTCGTTCGCGGTCTTGAACTCAGCCATGACATCCTGTCCGCTGAAGTAGTCGGACCACTTCTGCGGGGTCTTGGCATCCGCGGTGGTGGCGGCCACGACAAGGCCCTGGGAGACAAGGTCATCAATCTGGGTGTTGAACCAGTCAAGGAACTCCATGGCTTCGGCCGGGTGCTTGGAACCCTTGAGCACGGCCACACCGGAACCACCATCGGCGCCGGTCTTGGTGCCATTGCCGAACCAGTCACCGAGCTGGGTGACCTTCCACTCACCAGCACCAGTGCCACCGGCGGAATCGATGAACAGTGGGGCTTCCCAAGCGGCGGCCACGGTGCCGATCAGCTGACCGGACTGGAGGGAGTTATCAAACGATGCATCCCAACGCGGGTTGGTGAGGGCGGCCTTGTTGTCGATCAGCTGCTGGTAGACATCGGCCACGGCCTTGGAGCCCTTAGTCTGGGTGTTGACAACCCAGGAGTTGCCGTCGACCTTGTACCACGGACCGGAAGCGCCGGCCTGGCCGGACATCATCATCATGGCCTCATCAGGTTGGAAGGTCATGATGTACTTGCCTTGGGCAGCGGTCTTCTTGGCGGTCTCAATGAGCTCGTCAGCGGTCTTCGGCACGGTGATGCCGAGCTTCTCAAATTCAGCGGCGTTGTAGAAGTAAGTCAGCGGGCCGGTGTCCTGCGGCAGACCGTAGGTCTTGCCGTCCACCTGCATCAGTGCGAACGGGCCGGAAGCGAAATCGTCCTTGTACTTGGCGGCCTCATCGGTGACATCCTGCAGAAGGCCCTTGGTGAAGACCTCAGGAACCTCGGCGTAACCGACCTGAGCCAAATCCGGCGCATTGCCAGCCTTGACGTCGGTCTCGAGCTTCTTGATCATGTCGGCGGCATTGCCATCGAACTTGGTGGCCTTGACCTGAATATCCGGATGCTGCTTATTCCACTTGGCAACGATGTCGTTGACCAGAGTCATGCCTTCGGCATCGGGCAGACGATGCATATAGGTGATGTTGACCACACCGCCATCGCTGCCGGACTTCGTGTCGCCGGCAGTGTCACTGCCGCAACCGGCCAAGCCCATTCCCATTGCTGCTACCGCGGCAAAAGCAGCCACGATGCGCTTATTGCGAGATACCATATCTCTACTCCTTCGTAGTGAAATCATCATCTCAGTGTGATGACTGATTACTAATGTATGCCCTCATTCTTTTATTGTCAACTTAGCTAACAATTACCGCGCGTCCCGTTGAGGCGAGTAGCATTAAACCGGTTCGATGCTCGATTGTGCGAGTTTGTTCATTTCATTAACTCCCCTTACAAAGCAACGTACTTTTGGTCCACCGGTAGGCCTAATGAGATATTGGATAGCGGCAACAATCCAAGACGTTAGCTTGCAATCGTCCACCGCAAATTGCAAGCACTTGCCAACATTATCGGTTTTCAGGTCGCCGGCGCGATACCCGACCAGGGGGCACCGCACCTTAATGAGACGCTACACGAGCAGTCTCAGCAACTGGTAGAGCTGCCACAGGCTACGCACGTTGAAGTGCGTGCCGTCAACCGTGGCGTTCGCCTCGCCATCGCCCATATGGACGATCACGGTGCGCCCGTTCACGGTCAGACTACCGTGCATCGTGATATGATTCATCTTGCAACCTTGTTGATTAAAGGCGCAAGCCGGTAATCAACGCAAAGGCCCGATGCTGCAAACGTCGGGCCTTTTCTTATCGGCTCACGCCGATCGGCCCGTCATATCAACGGGGACACCGCATGTTACGGCATCACAAACCAATATATCAGCACCCCGGTGGCAATCAAGAAGACAGGTTCCAGAAAAAGAAAAAAAGGCCTGGGCATGTTGCCCAGGCCTCGGTTCGCGGACAGGGCGAGATTCGAACTCGCGGAGGGTTGCCCCTCAACGGTTTTCAAGACCGTCTCTTTAGGCCGCTCAGACACCTGTCCTGATGCGCGTTCACACGCGCAAGTATTCATTATACAGAAGGGAGGGATGTTAATATTCGGCAGTGCGGTCGGTCTTGGATTCGCCTGCTGGCTATCAGCGATCTCTCCCTCAGTAATCTCTCCCTCAGTCAGCTACGCTGACAGCTCCCTCATCAGAGGGAGCTAAAGCACGATGAGACTCAGGCCTCCCACTTCGTGGGCTCGATAACTTCCTTGCCGCCCATGTAGGCGCGCATGGCCTTCGGGATCTCGATGGAGCCGTCCTTCTGCTGGTGGTTCTCCATGATAGCGACCAGCCAACGGGTGGTGGCCAGCGTGCCGTTCAGGGTGGAGACCGGGCGGGTGCCGCCGTCTTCCATACGCTCGCGGATGTTCAGGCGGCGAGCCTGGTACTCGGTGCAGTTCGAGGTGGAGGTGAGCTCGCGGTAGCGGCCCTGGGTCGGCACCCAAGCCTCGCAGTCGAACTTACGGGCGGCGGAGGAACCGAGGTCGCCGGCGGCGGTATCGATGATGCGGTAGGGCACCTCGACCTTGGCGAGCATCTCCTGCTCCATGGCCAGCAGGTGCTCGTGCTCCTTGTAGGAGTCCTCCTGCTTGGCGTAAACGAACATCTCCACCTTGTCGAACTGGTGGACGCGGATGATGCCGGAAGTATCCTTGCCTGCGGCACCGGCCTCGCGGCGGTAGCAGGAGGACCAACCGCAGTAGCGCAGCGGGCCGTTGCCGAGGTCGAGGATCTCGTTCTCGTGCATGCCGGCGAGCGCCACTTCGGAAGTGCCGACCAGGTACTGGTCATCGGGCTCGCGCAGACGGTAGATCTCGTCGGCGTGGGAGTTCAGGAAGCCGGTGCCGCGCATGACCTCGGGGCGCACCAGCGTCGGGGTGATGGCCAGCGTGAAGCCGTGCTCTTCGGCCTGGTCCACGGCCATGGTGAGCATGGCAATCTGCATGCGGGCCACCTGGCCACGCAGGAAGTAGAAGCGGGAGCCGCCGACCTTGACGCCGCGGCGCATGTCGATGCCGGCCACGCCGGTGCCGAGGGTCAGGTGGTCCTTGGGCTCGAAGCCTTCGGCCGCGAAGTCGCGAATCTGGCCAACCTTCTTGACGACCACGTAGTCATCCTCGCCGCCTTCGGGAGCTTCGGGCTCCACGATGTTGGAGAGCTTCCACATGGCGGTGGTGTATTCCTCGGCTGCGGAATCGGCCTTGGACTTGTATTCGGAGACCTTCTGGGACAGTTCCTTGGTTTCGGCGATGAGCTTGGCCTTCTCGTCCGCCGGGGCGGAGGCGACTTTCTTGCCGATTTCCTTCTGCTGGGCGCGAGCCTCTTCGAAGGCCTTCAGCGCCTCACGACGTGCGGTGTCGGAGGAGAGCACTTCGTCGACGAGTTCCACGGACTCGCCGCGCTTGCGCTGGGATTCCTTGACGATATCGGTGTGTTCACGGATGAATTGAATATCAAGCATGGGCACCAGACTAGCCGCGTAAGCAGACACCGACAATGGCCGAATGCGCGGGAGTCACGCGGAAATCACAGGGAAGCCCGGGAAAGTCCGCGGACGGGTCCACCCGGCCAATTTCGTCAGATGAGACGCGATTGAACCATAATCACGCCCCACGGGGCTGTTGCGTGCAGGAAATGTTCACGTACGGCGCACCATGGCCGCAAACGACCTCCCCACCGATAACAATAGGAGCCATGCCTCAGCCTGCCCTCACCGTGTTTCTGATCATCGCCGCAATCGCCATTGTGGTGGTGCTCATCGCCGTCATCGTCATCGCTCTGCGCGCGCAGCGCCGCCGCAAGCTGGCTCAGACGCTGGAGAAGCGCCGGGACGACGAGGTGCAGTACGCCTTCATCGTGAATCCGTCCAAACCGCAGGCCGAAGCCCGCAGGCTGCATATCCAGAGGTTCTGCGAGGCCAAGGGGCTCAATCGCATCCGCTTCTACGACACCCAGCTTGACAAGGACGGCAGGGTCTGCGCGCTTGAGGCGCTGGAGGACGGCGCCGACGTGGTGATCGCGGTCGGCGGCGACGGCACGGTGCGCACGGTGGCGAGCGCCGTCTCCGGCACCGGCCATGCGCTGGGCATCATCCCCATCGGCACCGGCAACCTGTTTGCCCGCAATATGGGCGTTCCCGTGGACGATATCGACGCCGCGCTGACCGTGGCCACCTCCCACGGCTCCCGCCTGGTGGACATGGGCCGTCTCACCCTGCTCGACCACCCGGAGGACGACCACGGCCACGCCTTCCTCATCATCGCCGGCATCGGCTTCGATGCGGCCATGATCGACGACACCAACCCCGAGCTCAAGGCGAACATCAGCTGGCTCGCCTACTTCGTGGGCGGCGTGAAGAACCTGTTCGCGCCGAAGTTCCGCGGCACGCTGACAGTCACCAGCGCCGACGGCTCGACCCACACCATCAAGAATCTCGATTTCCGCACGGTGATGGCCGGCAACTGCGGCCAGATTCCCATGTTCTCGCTGATGCCGGCGGCATCCTATGACGATGGTCTGCTGGACTTCGAAATCATCGACACCACCGGCGGCATCCTCGGCTGGGCCAACCTGTTCGGCGACGTGGTGCACCAGACGATCATCGGCAAGCCCGAACAGAACCCGCTGTCCACGAACTCGACCATCGAACAGGTTCAGGGCGTCAGTGCCGAAATCACATTGGAAAAGCCGGCCAAAGCGCAGGTGGACGGCGACATGCTACCGGAGACCAAACATATTCGTTTCTCAGTGGATCATCGCGCGCTGATCGTGCGCGTACCCGACGCCTCCGCGCTGGAAAAGACCGCACAGGCCGCTGCCTCAAACGCCACCTCGGATTTCGCCGAAATGACCGGCACGCTCGAGCCGATTCGCTGATCCGCTACGATGCGTGGCCGGTGACTCGGGCGACGTGCATTGCCAGATAGGCGGTTTCGTCGTCGCTGATATCCGTGTCGAGGCGCAGTTCGAGCAGGGAGGCGATGGTTCGCGCGCATCGTAGCGCGGCGGGATAGGACTCACGAATCACCTTCATCACCGGTGCCGGCTCATCCGTCAGTTGCTGGTGCTGGTGGATGCGTACGAACAGGTAACGCAGATGGGTGATGAACCTGCCCACATTCACGGAACTGCGGTCCAACGTGATGCCGTAGCTGTGGTCGATAATGTCAAGCAGTTGCTGGATCACGCCCGTCATCGTATACGTATAGGACAGGTCGCCGGTGGCGAAGCCGGCGTTGACCAGATGCATGGCAAGCGCGGTGGCCTCGCCGTCCGGCAGCGTGACGTCGAGCCGCGCATTGAGCGATGCGAGCATCGCACGCCCCTGCGCGTATTCCTGCGGGTACAGGTTGCTCACCTCGCCGAGCAGCGGGTAGGTAATGTCGATGCCGCGCCGCACCCGCTCCACCGCATTCGCCACGTGATCCGACAAGGCCATGACCAGCGTGGTGCTGCCGGTCTCACGCTCCCCCAGTCCGGCTTCCTGCATGGATTCGACGACCACGCGGATGATTTCGGGCGGAATGTCCGCCAGCATCTGCGCCAGATGGTCCGGGTCCCGCCCGTCCGACGGCACGAAGGTGCGCACGACTTTCGACTCGTCGACCGTCTGCCCCGGCTTGGCTTGGAACCCCAGTCCACGGCCGGTGAGAATCACCTCACCGCCGTCGCCGCCTTTGGCGAGCACGACGTTGTTGTTGAACACTCGCAGTATTTCCATGGCATCCTTTCGCAACGTCATTGTTCCACATCGATGATCGGGCTGCCGGCTGATACGGTTTTGCAGTCACCGCCGTTGTTGTCGCCGCTACCGTCGCCGATCAACGGCGTGACCACGGTCAGTTCAGCGGCGTTGACCACCGTCACCACCACCACAACGCTGTGCCCGGCCGCCGCGACTTTGCCGAAATCCACGGTGGCCAGTGGCTCTCCCGCCGCGATCCGCTCGCCTTTAGCCACGACCACAGCGAATCCCTCGCCATCCATATCGACGGTGTCAATGCCGATATGAACCAGCACCTCGATGCCGCCATCGGTTTTAATGCCGAAGGCATGGCCGGTTCGGGCCACGGTTTTCAGCATGCCACTGACCGGTGCGAGCACGGCTGTCTCACCGGTCGTCTCCGGCACGACGCCTACGCCCTCCCCCAGCGCGCGGGAGGCGAACACCGGATCGCCAGTCGCTTCCAGATTCACCAGCCGGCCGGCGACCGGCGACAAGATGGCGTTGGAGTCAAGAGCCCGATCGGAGGCGGGCCGCGATGGAGAATCTTCCGCAGACTCCGCATCCGACGATGTCGTGCCAATCCCTCTCACCGCATCCTGCGAGCGTGCGTTCTCGCCCGCCGAGACCATCTGTGCCTCCGTGGCGCGCGACGGCGTGCGGTACCCGAACAACACCGTCAACACCATCGCCATTACAAACGCAACGGCGATGGACAGCGCGTACACCCACATCCGATCGAACACCGGAATCGTCAGCAACGAGGAGAAGGCGAATGCCGTAGTCGTAACGCCCCGGACCATCTGGCCGGATGGCAGCACGGACGGGAACAGCCAGCCGAACACCGCGCTGGTCACTCCGCCGGCCGCGCAGCCGGCGAGCAGCCAGCGGTAGACGCGGCGGTGATGCAGATGGATGCCGTACAGGCTCAGTTCCGAAACGCCACCCAGCAATCCCGCGAGCAACGCCCCCACCGCGGTCTGCCGCATGGCCGAATCCTTGCCGCGTACGGCCAGCACGAGTACGCCGGCGGTGGCACCGAAGCAAGCGAAGTTCCATACACCCATCGGACCTTGGACGAAGTCGTAGCCGAGCGTCTGAATGTTCATCAGTATCAGGGCGTTCAACGGCCAGTGCAGACCGAGCGGCACGAGAAACGGGTAGAGCATCGGGATGATGAGCGCGAACAGGAATGGCACGTGCGCGTTAAGCCATGCTGTGGCCGCTCCCAGCCCGCTGCCGAGCCATATTCCCAGAGGCCCGATAACCAGTATGGTGAGCGCAAAAACGACGACCAGTGAGAGGAATGGCACGAACACCAGCTGTACGCTGTCGGGAATGACGCGCTTCAGCCCGCGGTAGACCACGGCGAGCACGGCGGCCATGAGCAATGGTACGAAGATGTTGCCACTGTAGTCGTTGAGTTGAATCGGTATGCCGAACGCCGACACGGTGCAGGTTTCGGTGCCGAATACGGCGGTGGCCGAGCATTGAATCTCCCCGGAGAGAGCGCTGGATACGGACGTCCCGGACATTCCGGACATCACGCCAGTAAGCTGCGGGGTCATAAGCGCGGCCATAATCGCACCGCCGAGCCAAGGGTCGACGTCCAGTTTCTTGGCCGCATTGTAAGCGATCATAATCGGCAGAACGGTGAACACACCCTCCCAAATCGCCTTGAGTAGTATCCAACCGGTGGACGTCTCGCCATCAGGCACAATGCCGAGTGCAACGATCACGTTGACGATGGCGATGACCAGCGAGGCACCGAGTAGCACGCCCAGAATCGGGCGGAACGAGTCGGACAGGTAGTCGAAAAACGCGGCAGCCCGGGCACGGGCGGCACTGCCCCACTCGCGGATGGTACGAGGCATGAAGTGACGGGATGTATTGGCTGGGCCGTGACTCTGCTCGGTGTCGGTATCGCGCAATGGTGCGACGTCGTCGGAAAGGTTCGGCGCGGACTGCGCGGGTTGCGTGGGCTGTGTGGATTGCGCTGACTGCGCGGGCTGCGCTGGCTGAGTGGACTGCATTGACTGAGTGGGTTGCGTTGACTGCGACGCTGACTGCATCACTGCCGATGGCAATTGCGCTGCCGGCATCAATCGCGCCGTCCGCAGCCGAACGATCTGCTCGTACACCGAGGCGACCGCTCCGCCGATGATGACCTGATAACGATTGCCGGTTCGCGGGAATGCGCCGAGGACTCCGGGGATGGATTCGAGACCGTGCTGGCTGACCTGGCCGGCGTCGTCCAGTTCGAAGTGCAGTCGCGTGGCGCAATGGGTCAGGTTGGTGATGTTCGCGGAGCCGCCGACGGCATCAACGATGCACGCCGCAATCACTGCAGGCGTTGCGTTCGATGCGTTCGCCACGGTTCCTCCTTGCTGCCGTATGCCACTGTGTTCCATTATCGGCGCTGGGTGCCCCAAAAGCACGGCAATGCCGGCAAAGCATCGCGAAACGGCAACTATGCGCTACGGTGCTCCGCGATGGTGTCCCGCCATAATGTTCCGCGATGATGCTTCGCCACACCCGTTCTCCGTATTTGCCGCAGCGCCCATTCCGACATCATTCCACCATGCAGAATCCTGCAATCGTTGTCAAAAATCATCGTTTTTTGCCGCCTATTCGGAGTGTCGCGACCGAGAAAGTCGTATCCTATCTTTCACACACGTTGCGTAGCAGGGTTGTTACTCAAAATGAGGCAAGACCTGGAGTGACGTGGAATTTGCGTATCGTAATATGCGAATTCCACGTTGTTCCAGGTCTTTTTTGTTTTCGGGCGACTTCAGGCAATCGAAGCCTGACCTTGCATGCGGCAGAGGGGCCACGCGGCAGGCGCGGCCCGTCAACGGCGAAAGGACAAGGCAATGACGACGACGGCATCACCCGTATCGAAGCAGACGGCATCCGCGGCACAGGAGACCGGCGCAACCGGTGCAGCGGCCACCGCAATCGAAACCATCGAAACCGGCGTGGCCGGGGTGGCGGACGCGGCCACAAACGCGGCAGCAAACGCAATCGAGGACCTCGAAGCCGCCGAATCACGCGGCTTCTCCACGCGCTTCCCGCTCAACAGCGCATTCATCTTCACCTTCGGCGCGCTCGGCGGCATGCTGTTCGGTTTCGACACCGGCATTATCTCCGGCGCCTCCCCGCTTATCGAATCGGACTTCGGCCTGAGCGTCTCCCAGACCGGCTTCATCACCTCCTCGGTGCTGATCGGCTCGTGCGCAGGCGCGTTGTCGATCGGCGCGCTGTCTGACCGGTTCGGCCGCAAGAAGCTGCTCATCGTCTCCGCGCTGCTGTTCCTGCTCGGCTCAGGCCTGTGCGCCTCCTCCACCGGATTCGCGATGATGGTGTGCGCCCGCATCATCCTGGGCCTCGCGGTCGGCGCGGCTTCTGCCCTGACCCCGGCGTACTTGGCCGAACTGGCGCCGAAGGAGCGTCGCGGCTCGCTGTCCACGCTGTTCCAGCTCATGGTCACCTTCGGCATTCTGCTGGCCTACGCCTCCAACCTCGGATTCCTGAACCACAACCTCTTCGGCATCCGCGACTGGCGCTGGATGCTCGGTTCGGCGCTGGTGCCGGCCGCCTTGTTGCTGCTCGGCGGCCTGTTGCTGCCCGAATCCCCGCGTTATCTGGTGAACAAGGGCGACACCCGCAACGCCTTCAAAGTGCTTACGCTGATTCGCAAGGACGTGAATCAGACCCAGGTGCAGATTGAGCTGGACGAGATCAAGGCCGTGGCCGCACAGGACACCAAGGGTGGTGTGCGCGAACTGTTCCGTATCGCTCGTCCGGCGCTGGTGGCCGCCATCGGTATCATGCTGTTCCAGCAGCTCGTGGGCATCAACTCGGTGATCTACTTCCTGCCGCAGGTGTTCATCAAGGGCTTCGGCTTCCCTGAAGGCGACGCGATCTGGGTGTCGGTGGGCATCGGCGTGGTGAACTTCGTGAGCACCATCGTGGCCACGCTTATCATGGATCGTTTCCCGCGCAAGGGCGTGCTGATCTTCGGTTCCATCGTGATGACCGTTTCGCTCGCAGTGCTCGCCGTGATGAACTTCGTGGGCGACGTGGCCGTGCTGGCCGTGCCGACGATGATTCTCATCGCTTTCTATATCCTCGGCTTTGCGGTCTCGTGGGGCCCGATCGCCTGGGTGCTTATCGGCGAGATCTTCCCGCTGAGCGTGCGCGGCATCGGCTCCTCCTTCGGCTCGGCGGCGAACTGGCTGGGCAACTTCATCGTCTCCCAGTTCTTCCTCGTGCTGCTCGATGCGTTCGGCAACAATGTGGGCGGCCCGTTCGCGATTTTCGGCGTGTTTTCGGCCCTGTCCATCCCGTTCGTGATGCGCTTGGTGCCCGAGACCAACGGCAAGTCGCTGGAGGAAATCGAGGAGGAAATGACCAAGCGCTAGACAACCGGCACACGATTCGCACAAAAGTTGACAACTCTTAACATAATCGTACCCAACGTGGCGAAAAAACGTGGCAGAATAGGGAGCATGGTAGCAAACAATGCGGGTCAGCCCGCCACCCCAGCAGATCTGATCAATGTCGATGAGGTTATCGGCAAATACTATGACCTCGTCCCCGATCCCGAAGTCCCCGAGCAGCGTGTCATCTTCGGCACCTCCGGTCACCGCGGATCGTCCCTGAAGACCTCGTTCAACGAGGCCCACATCATCGCCATCTCCCAGGCCATCGCCGAATACCGCAAGAAGGCCGGCGTCACCGGCCCGCTGTACCTCGGCTCCGACACCCACGCGCTGTCCGGCCCGGCCAAGAAGACCGCCATCGAGGTGCTCGTCGCCAACGGCGTGCACGTACGCGTCGATTCCCGTGACGACTTCGTGCCCACCCCGGTGGTCTCCCAGGCCATCCTGACCCACAACCGTGCGGCCGACGGCACCCAGCGCTTCGAGGGCGAGGGCCTCGCCGACGGCATCGTCGTCACGCCGTCCCACAACCCGCCCACCGACGGTGGCTTCAAGTACGACCCCGTCACCGGCGGCCCGGCTCCGGCCGAGACCACCAATGCCATCGCCGCTCGCGCCAACGAGCTGCTCGGCGACTTCAAGTCCATCAAGCGTGTGCCCTACGAGGAGGCCATCAAGTCCGAGTACGTCGAGGGCTTCGACTTCCGCGAGCACTACGTGGACGACCTGGAGAACGTCATCGACTTCGACGTGATCCGCAACTCCGGCGTGCGTCTGGGCATCGATCCGCTCGGCGGCGCTTCCGTGAACTACTGGCCGCTCATCAACGAGAAGTACGGCCTGAACATCGGCGTGGTGCGTCCTGAGGTCGACCCGACCTGGCGCTTCATGACCATCGACCACGACGGCAAGATCCGCATGGACCCGTCTTCCCCGTACGCCATGAAGGGCCTGGTCGACGAGCTCAACGCCGGCGCTTGGGACAAGTACGATCTGGTCGGCGGCACCGACCCGGACGCCGACCGTCACGGCATCGTCTGCCCGAACTGGGGCGTGATGAACCCGAACCACTACATCGCCGTGTGCGTGGAGTACCTGTTCGGCGGCAACCGTCCGGGCTGGCCTGAGGGCGCAGCCGTGGGCAAGACGCTGGTCTCCTCTTCCCTGATCGACCGCGTGGCCGCATCGATCAACGCGAAGGTCATCGAAGTGCCGGTGGGCTTCAAGTGGTTCGTGGACCCGCTGTTCAGCGGCGAAGTCGCCTTCGGCGGCGAGGAGAGCTCCGGCATGAGCTTCCTGCGCAAGGATGGCCGCGTGTGGACCACCGATAAGGATGGTCTGATCCCCGACCTGCTGGCCGCCGAGATCACTGCCAAGACCGGCAAGAACCCGGCCCAGCTTCACCAGGAGCAGGTCGAGCGCTTCGGCGAGTCTTGGTACAAGCGCGTCGACACCCCGACCACACTGGAGCAGAAGGCCAAGTTCGCGGCACTGTCCGGCGACGACGTGACCGCCTCCACCCTGGCTGGCGAAGACATCACCGCCAAGCTGACCGAGGCACCGGGCAACCACGCCAAGATCGGCGGTCTGAAGGTCACCACCAAGGACAACTGGTTCGCCGCCCGCCCCTCCGGCACCGAGAACATCTACAAGGTGTACGCCGAGTCCTTCATCTCCCCCGAGGCTCTGGACAAGGTACTCGACGAGGCCACCGTCGTGGTCGACAAGGCCCTGAGCGAGTGAAATCGCTGCGTTAGTCGCGTTCACCGCAACTAATAAGGCTCTGCATTGGATTCATGCAATCCACTGCAGAGCTTTTTTAGCGCATATGCAGTTCGCGACCACTGAAACACGCAGGTCAACGGTTCTCCTCATGCACCGTGACTGCATTTTCTCAACATCACTGCAGGGCAGGACGGCCAGATGACCGCGAAACGTTCGCCTGCCTACCATCATCATTGTGGGGTCACAGCGGCCAGATGACCGCCGAAGCGTTCGGTCGGCTTGCATCATGGTCGAGTTTTAACATCGTTGTGGGACGCCACGACGAATTTGCCCATTCCAGAGTTGCCATCCCACAAAAGCGTGGGACAACAGCTAAGTCAATCGTTTTACATTTTCCCCCATCCCACACACTCAAACTGGAAACCCCGGAAAGACGCCATTCCTGCCACACCCGTCACAGCCATTACCCGAGGAGCCGTGGGACGCCACGCAAAAATCGGCAAAACACGCGTAGCGTCCCACACCCATTGGCGCAAATCCACGCTCAATGCACCGACAACACCCCCAATCGACCACTATGACACATTTCCCTCCACAATCGAACACTAGTCATTCACGAAATCCATCACTACGAGGCATCGCAATCGAACGGCATGCAATATCAAGCACACACCACAACAACAGGTCGTACAAATATTGCCTTTACATCAGTCCGTTTCGAACATCATGGTCACAGCAGGCTCTGCGCCAACTCTTCAAGAGACATGGCAACTACATGAAACTCGAATACGGCACCGCGCGAAGCAAGCGCCCTCGCCACGTTGAAAGCGAATTCAGCACGAGCGTCCTCGTTAGCGATACTTGCCGCCGTGGCGACGAAGACCAGCCATCTCCGCCCGACCAGCACACCCCTTTTCTCTTGGTCACGGCGCCATTGAGTCTTACTCGTACGATGATGATCGCCATCATATTCAACAGCGACCTTGAACTCCGGCCACGCTAAGTCCAACGTTATGGGAGCTCCAGATGCAAAAGCCGCGTCCGGCACCACATAGTTCGCAACCGGCCGTGGAATCCCATGCGCTACCAGAGAGAGTCGTTCTTCTGATTCTTTGGGCGAATCAGCACCAGGTGATATCAGAGGCAATGCTCGAACGCAGGACGGGCGCCCTCTGAATCGGGTAAATCGCTCCACGAACTTCACCAGATCCTGATAGATTGCAGCAGCATCACGATCCTTGGCCAATACTGGCTGTTTGCTCGTAGCAGCGATGACGGCATCCCCGAGCACAATCAGGGACTCAAAAGAAACATACGGGGCAAGTTGAGCCCATACGTGAAACAGGTCCAGCGCAAACACGTGTTGGTTCATTTCCACATTGGCGGCTTTAGCCGCATGTTTCCAAATATGCGTTTGCAGTGGTGCATGGCGTGTACGAAACCGCTTGCTCTTAACGCTGGATACAGTGTGCAGCTTGGCCGAGTCGAGGTCGCAATCGGCGGGAATCGGTACGGATTGCAGAGCGAGGGAAGTGGTCATGCCGAAAAGCAGCTTCTTGCCCGCCCGTTTCGCTTCCTCAGTGCAGCGTGCGACCATGTCGCGTTTGCGCTGGGCAAGGCTTTCGCTCATGGTCGGTGCCGCCGCAGAATCATGTGCACCACTGTTTGGCGATGGCGAGTCGCGAAAAGTCGGGTATTTCGAGTCAGCAGAAAATGCCCCCGCAAATTCGGGCGGAACAAAAACTGTCTCCGATTCTTCCGGAGGCGGATCGTATATAGAGCCTGGCAGAGCTCCATAGTTGGTGATGCCGTCGGTCATCCTGTTCATGACACCACCATATGGGTAGTGGGTGCGGAAACGGAAGCCGATCCGAGGTATGTGGTCCTAGCTTCACTTACGCACATTCATTGTGGATAACCATGTGGACACCTCACTTATACACATAGTCACCCACCTCTTCAACCCCGATTTGACACACTAACTGTATCTGATATGATTACAGTATCATAACTGTACACATCATAGTTACAGTATCGACTCGGTAAGGAGGTCGTTTCATGAACGGCGACCATTCACTGGCAGTGCACGCATTGGTCTACCTTGACCATCGCGCCACACACCTGCCCAGTCAGATCCTGGCCGAGAACATATGTACCAATGCGGCGCGCGTGCGCAAAGTAATGCGACCGCTCGCCTCAGCCGGACTCATCGCCACTAAAGAGGGTGCTGAAGGCGGGTACGCTCTGGCCCGGCCCGCCGCCGAAATCACTTTGCGCGCGGTAGCGGAAGCCACCGGCACCACTTTTGTGAAAGTGAACTGGACACCGGGCGACGTACACGAGGACTGTCTGGTGTCATCTTCAATGGGCGCAGTGATGAACGACATCTATGCCGGGCTCAACCGCACTTGCCTCGAACAACTCGAACACACCACCATCCACGACATCACCGAACAGATATTCAGCGAGCGCAAAGGCTAATAATCCCGCGCGTTTCCCCTAGCCAGCATCAGTCGATAACGCTTCGGCAGTCAAAGAAGAAAACAGACGCCGCACGGCACACAACACATCAGCACAACGCACTCTTATCACTCGAATACGTAAGGAAGTAACCATGTCCATCAGCACACCCAATGCCATCAGCACACCCAGCACCTCCCCCACTATCACCACCGACGCCCTGATCATTGGATTCGGCAAGGGCGGCAAAACCTTGGCTGCCAAGCTCAGTGCAGCCGGCCGCAAGGTCGTCGTCGCCGAGGCAAGCGCCGACATGTACGGCGGCACCTGCATCAATATCGGATGCTTGCCGTCCAAGTCACTGATTTTGTCCGCCGAACAGGCGCGGCGGGATGGCGCGAACAGTACTCCCGAAACCCGCGAAGCAGCGTTCGAGGCTGCTATCAAGGAGAAGCGCCGCGTCACTTCGATGCTGCGCGACAAGAACTATCACAAGCTCGCCGACCAAGACAACATCACCGTAATCACCGGCCGCGCTCACTTCACCGGCCCTCATAGCGTGGAAATCGCCACCGCTGAGGGCCCGGTCGCCGTGACCGCCAGCAAGATCTTCATCAATACCGGTGCCACGCCGCGCATTCCGGATATTCCCGGTATCCACACTACGCCCGGCGTCTACACCAGCACTGGACTGATGGATCTCGACGATATGCCGCAGCGACTGGTGATTATCGGTTCAGGATTCATTGGACTTGAGTTTGCCTCGATGTTTGCCGATTTCGGCACGGCGGTTACCGTGCTGCAGCACAATGCCGAGTTCCTGCCGCGCGAGGATGCGGATGTGGCGGCCGCGATTCGCGCACAGTTGGAAGCGCAGGGCGTCAAGTTCCTGTTCAACGCGGATACCAAGGCCATCGCGCCTGCTGCTGACGGCGGCGTCAGGTTGTCCGTTGCGGTGAAGGGTATGACTCGCGGCGCATCGCAAGCTTGCGATTCCACCCCCGCCGGCACCGGGAACGCTCATACCGATATCACCGGTGCCACCGACGCCACCGGCGCCACCGACACTACAACAACCACCAGCCCCACTAGCAACCCGACCGATCACGCCACGATGTCACACGTTCAAACGAAACCATCAGACGATGGCGAGCCGCGGTTCGCCGAGCCGGCTGAAGCCCGATTCTGCCTGACCACCGACGCGGTACTGGTGGCCACCGGACGTACGCCGAACGTCGAGGGACTGCATCTTGAGGCAGCTGGCGTGGAGCTCACCGAACGCGGTGCCGTGAAAGTCGACGAGCTTCTGCGCACCACAGCAGCCGACATTTGGGCTCTGGGCGATGTGAACGGCGGCCCGCAGCACACGTACATTTCGCTGGATGACTATCGCGTGGTGTGGTCGCAGCTCAATGGTTCCGACCGTCCGTACACGGTGAAGGACCGCAAGCATGTGCCGTCAAGCACATTCCTCGCCACGCCTTACTCGCGCGTGGGATTGAATGAGCGCGAGGCGAAGGCGGCTGGATTGGATTATGTGGTCAAGCGATTGCCGGTGGCCGCTGTGCCGAAGGCCCAGGTAATGCGGCGACCGGATGGTCTGATGAAGGCGATTGTGGAACGCAATACTGGCCGCATTCTGGGTGCGATGCTGCTTTCCGTCGAGTCGCACGAGGTGATCAATATCGTCAAGTTGGCGATGGATCTTGACGCGCCGGCCAGCACGTTGCGCGATATGGTGTTCACGCATCCGACGATTGCCGAGGCACTGAACGACTTGTTCGCGTAGTTTGTTCGCATAGCACGCCCGCGCAGCATGACCCGCGTAGCGCAGCCCGCAACAGACTCCCCTAATGCGCGCGAAGGTCCTCATCGACGTAAACCGATGAGGACCTTCGCGCTGTCGTCATGATCCGGACGTGACAGCAATCACGTCCGAACCAGCCGTTACTTCAAGCCGAGCTTACGGTCCAGAATGTCGGAGGCATCCAATCCTAAGCGGCGTCGGATGAACCAGCCAAGACCGAGCGGCAGGCCGGGAGCCAAGGCCATGCCGCCTGGACCGAGTGCCACGGTTTTGGAGTTGCCTGCGATAAGCATGGTGCCCTTGGATGCGGCCGTGGAGGTCGAACCATCGCTGTCCGCCTCTGGTTTGAGGATTTCGATGTTGCCGTCACTGGTTTTGTACAGTCCCTTATTCTCATTCCAGATACCGGATGCGCCATTGTTGCCGGCCTCACCCACAGAGAGGAAATGTCTTGTTTTTCTTGTGAGCGCTCACCTATTCACGCGCGATGGCATGTTTTTCAAGCAAAGTCAATAGGTGTGATGTTATTCACACTCTTCACTACGTTGTTTTGCCTCGCACTGGGCAACCCCACTTCAGCAAGAGATTGCACAGCTTGCGTTAGGGTGGAGAACATGACTATCACAGTATCCACAGATGGGTCCGCATTAGGGAATCCAAACGGGCCAATGGGCTGGGCCTGGGCCGATCATGAGCAGAACGCCGGCGGCAAGCCCGGCCATAAGCACGACGACCATGGTTATGATGCGGGCGGCGCGACCAACGGCACCAATCAGATTGGTGAGCTGTGCGCAGTGCTGGAAGCTTTGCGAGCGCACCCGGGCCCTGAGCCATTGCTCATCGAATCGGATTCGCAGTACGCCATCAATTGCTCGACCAAGTGGGTCAAAGGCTGGAAGAAGAACGGCTGGAAAAATTCGCAGAAAAAGCCTGTGAAGAACAAAGAGCTTATTCAGGCGATCGACCGTGAGATCTCACAACGCCCTGGCCCGGTGGATTTCCGATGGGTCAAAGGTCACGCCGGCAACGAAGGCAATGAGCTGGTCGATGAACTGGCACGCACCTATGCGGGCGATTGCCGTTCGGGTGCGCGCGACGGCTATCTACCGATTGAAGGCTGGCAGTCGCTGCTGGGCTCCGAATACGCACATGGCACCGATGTGCCTCCAGACGTGCAATTGGTATTGGACGGCAAAGCGGATGCGGCAAGTTTGCGCAAGCCGGCTGCGGCGACGGATCAGACGGATGCCGCAAGGCCGGAGACCAAGTCTTCGTCACCCTTAGCGGCACAATCAACGCAACCTGTACAATCAACGCAACCTGTACCCCCCGCAAAGCCCAGCGGGCTGACGGTATCCGGTACGCTGACCTTCTCCCCCGCGCCGAAAACGAGCCCGTATTTCAACGGGCAGCCGATGCCGATCAAAGGCAGCATCGAAATCGAAGGCTATGTGGACGGCGACGGCAACCTGACCATCACCAACGCACCATTCGTACGACACTGACACCCAAACACACGAATATGTACCGTAATCGGACACGATGACACAAAATCGCTCATTCGCGTTAGGATAGGAGATAAGGCTTCACGCCGTTGATCCATGCGGCGGAGGCAAGGATGGCAAAGGAGAAACCATGGATAAGGCACAGCAGGATGCGCTGAAGAAGGCGGCCGGCATCGAAGCCGCCAAGCTCGTTGAAAACGGCATGATCGCAGGCCTCGGCACTGGTTCGACCGTGAAGTTCCTGGTGGACGAGCTCGGCCGCCGTCATCAGGAGGAAGGTCTTGAGTTCACTGGCGTAACCACGTCTCGCCGCACGCAGGTCCAGGCTGAAAGCTACGGCATCAAGATCGTGGACATCGACGACGTGGACCACATCGACGTGACCATTGACGGCGCCGACGAAGTCGACAAGAACTTCAACGGTATCAAGGGCGGTGGCGCTGCTCTGCTGTGGGAGAAGATCGTGGCCACCAACTCCAACCAGATCGTGTGGATCGTGGACGAGTCCAAGGTTGTGGACACCATCGGCAAGTTCCCGCTGCCGGTCGAGGTCATTCCGTTCGGTGCCGGCCAAGTCATCAAGAAGTTCGAGGCCCGCGGCTACAAGCCGGTGCTTCGTCTTGACGCCGACGGCAAGGAAGTGCGCACCGACGAGAACAACTTCGTGGTGGACCTGCACCTGGAGCGCATCGATCACCCGCAGGAGCTGGCCGAAGACCTCATCAACACGGTCGGCGTGGTGGAGCACGGCCTGTTCCTCAACATGGTCGACAAGGTCATCGTCGGCGACCCGAACGGCCCGCGCGTGATGACCAACGCCAACAAGTGATCGTCTCACACCACTAAGCTTTTCCAAGCCCGCATCTGCACATCGCAGGTGCGGGCTTTACTGTTGCCCGAACAAGGCAAAGAGCCAAGCAAAAGAGAAACCCCGCGACCATAACGATCACGGGGTTTCTAATGCCTTGATTGCAGGTAAGACTACTTACGCTGGTGGCGGGTCTTACGCAGCAGTTTGCGGTGCTTCTTCTTGCTCATCCGCTTGCGGCGCTTCTTGATGACAGAACCCATCTGAAGCCTCCATTTCGATTAATCGTAAAAGTTGCAACTCGCACCATAATACACGTGTTGCCAGACAGAGGGAACCAGTATGTTGCCGATAGTCCGCATATGCCCTGAACGCAGTTGGGGCATCCACATCAGCAATGTGGATGCCCCAACGTTCATAAGTTTGTGCAGCAGCTGACAGCCGATACTAGATGCTACATCGGGAACTTCTGGTAGAAGCGATCGACCGCTTCCTTGGTGCCGGTAGCTTGGAAGACCACGGTATCGTTCTGCCAGATGGCAACGGCGTTCTTGCTGTTGGAGGCATCGGCCTTCACCACGTACGCGCCCGTGACGTTGCCGGAAACCTTGACGTTGCCGGATGCCGACTCATCGCCGGTCTGCGCAGCGACCAACGCATCGTACTGGGTCTTGGCATTGTCCGCCGACGACCACTGCGCGGCGACCAGCGTGACATCCTTGGCGGCATCACCAGTGGAGTAGGTCAGAGTGTACTCCTCGAGCGGCGACGCGGAATTCCACGTCGTGGAGGCATCCGCCTTGGTACGCGCGTAATTCAGCACGCTGCCCGGCATGGCCTTCAACAGCTCACTGGCATCATCCGGCAAAGCTGTGGCGTCGATGGTCGGCTTGGTCGGCTCGGATGATTCGGTTTTCTGCTGGCTGTTTTGGGTGGTAGTGGAGGTGCCATCATTCTTCTGGATGGCCCAACCCGGCCACACAAAGGCCGAAAGCACTGCCAGGATAATCACAACAGCTGCGGCAACCACCACTGCAATCAACTTGCCATGGGATTGCGTGGTCGAGGAGTTCTCACTATTAGTCATGCCCCGATTCTCTCACAGCCGCGTGACGCTAGGCGGCCGTAATTTTAGTCGTTGTGCGCAAGCCGCGTGAAACTCTTGTGAACGGTAAAAATTTACCGTCCGCTGGTGTTTGGGTTAGGGTGAGACCATGGCGAAATCAAGTGTGCAGTATGTATGTTCCGAATGCGGTTGGAACGGGCCGAAGTGGTACGGCCGTTGCCCCGAGTGTGGTCAGTGGGGCACGGTCGAGGAATTTCACGAGGCTCGGCCGGCGGCAGGCTCTCGCACGGCCGCTCCCGGCCGAACATCACGCACGCAGTCGGTTACGGTTGCCAACAACGCCAGATCTGCAGCCCGTCCGATTACCGAAGTGGGCACGGAAAGCGTCGAGCGGCTCGGTACCGGGTTTTCCGAATTCGACCGTGTGCTCGGCGGTGGCGTGGTGCCGGGTTCAGTAACGCTGATAGCGGGCGAACCGGGTATCGGCAAGTCGACATTGCTGTTGCAGACGGCCGGCAATATCGCGCGCGTTGTGGCGGGAGACAGTACGTTCCGAGGGGCAGGTCAGCGGTCTGCCCAACAGTCGGGCCGGGCGCAGGGCAACGCATCGAACACGGTGCCGATGCGGGGCAACGCATCATCAACACACGCCAACACCGTGCTGTACATTTCCGGCGAGGAATCACAGGCGCAGGTTCGTTTGCGCGCTTCCCGCATCAATGCGGTGGAGCCGAACTTGTTACTGGCCTCCACCACCGACCTGTCCACAGTATTGGGGCTGATCGAACAGAACAAGCCGGCCTTGGCCATTGTGGATTCGGCGCAGACCATCGTCTCGCAGGAGGTCGATGGCATTTCCGGCGGTTCGACTCAGGTGCGCGAAGTGGCAAGCGCGCTGATAGATACCGCTAAGACACTTGACATTCCAGTATTTCTGGTTGGTCATGTGACCAAGGATGGTTCGATTGCAGGCCCGCGCACATTGGAGCATCTGGTCGATGTGGTCTGCCAATTCGAAGGCGACAGCGAGACTGCGCTGAGAATGCTGCGAGCGGTGAAGAATCGTTTTGGCCCGACCGATGAAGTCGGCTGTTTCGACATGAGCGGTGAAGGCATCGAAGAGGTCACCGATCCCGCCGGATTGTTCCTGTCTGGAGACGGCCCTGATGCGGCCAACGCGGCACCCGTGGAAGGCACCTGCGTGACGTTCACATTGGATGGGCATCGCAGTCTGCCTATCGAAGTACAGGCTCTGGTCACCACGTCGGTGCTGCCCACACCCCGTCGTGCGGTCAATGGCGTGGACCCCAGCCGTATCGCCATGCTGGTCGCGGTGCTCTACCGTCACAGCAAGCTCAACCTGCTGTCCAACGACCTGTATATCTCCACTATTGCCGGGGGCCAGGCCAAGGAGCCCGGTTCCGACTTGGCGATAGTGGCGGCACTGGCGAGCGCCGCCACGTCAAAACCCATTGCGCGAGCCACGTGCGCCATTGGTGAGATTTCCCTGACCGGTCAGGTGCGCCCGGTACCGCGTATGGAATATCGCCTTCGCGAGGCCGCACGCCTCGGCTTCACCACGGCGGTCATTCCGCCACTGCGCAAGCCGGTGCATGTCGAGGGACTTCAGCTGGTGGAGTCCAACACATTGTCCGACGCATTAGACGCCTTGGGAGTGCGTAAATAGCCCTGAGATATGCCTCAGGCGGTAAGACGCTTGGTCTCCTCGACGTTGCGCTTGAGTTCGTCGACGAGTTGGTCGGGGCCATCAAACTTGACCTGCGGGCGCAGGAAGCCGACGAATTCGACGCGAACCTTGTGGTCGTACAGGTCGATCCATTCTTCAGTGATGCAGTAGGCCTCCACCACACGTTCGTTGAGCCCTGTTTTCTCGCTGAAGGTGGGTTTGGTGCCAATGGAGATGGCGGCGGGCCAACGGTTTTCACCATCTACCAGCCAACCGGCATAGACGCCGTCGACCGGAATGTAGCCTGCAATGTCGGAGCCAAGATTGGCGGTGGGGAATCCGATGGTGCGGCCACGCTCCTCACCGTGCACCACTTCGCCCTCGATGGAGTGCGGAGCACCCAGAATGGCGTTGGCGTCCTGGATTCGGCCATGAGCCAGCAGGTAGCGCACATTGGTGGAGCTCCATGCGCGCATTGCCTTGGCCTGGTTCTTCTTGCTCCATGCGCGGCGCTCGGCCTTGGTGGCATTGGCCAGCGGGTCGACGGGCTCTCCCCATTCGCTCGGGGCTTCCGGCTTGAAATCGCGCGGAATACGCACTTCACCCGGGCCACGGTCATCGACCACATCAAGTTCGAATACACCGGTGGCGGCGGCAAGATTGGCGATATGCTTCACATCACCTTCTCGACCCTTGCCCATGGCGGCATCCTGCCCAAGGACCAACGTGCGCATACCCAGCTTGCCGGTGAGTCGGCCAAGGAAGAAAATGTATGACATGGCTGCGAAGGCCAGCGTGTAGTGCACCACCAGCACGTGGTCCACGCCGAACTGTTCCATGCGGTGCAGTCGATCATCCACACTGGTCAAGGCTTCGGCATCCACGTTCTGCACCGCGGGTTCCTCGCCATGGTGCGAGGCGGCCCAGCCGTGCACGAATGCGGGGCGCGGATCAAACAGAATCACCACGGAAAAAGCATCATGCTGGTGCGCGAGTTCCACCACACGCTTGATCACCGCCTGATGACCCAAGTGCATGCCATCAAATGCGCCCAATGTCACCACGGCCTTCTTATCGTTACTGAACGAGGGCCATTCAATCGAACCTTCGGCGTCAGGGGTCAGGTGCGTGATATCCATCAGTGTGCTGTTCCTTTTATCCGTGCGATGTTATTCATGCAATATAGACGTTGTTGTGCGCGGCCTGTATCAAGCTGCACTTTTCACCGCGTCTACTTTACGCGAGGGGGAATACGGTGACCGGCTTGGCCTGATGAGCGTTTGCACGCTCGATAATCGCCGCCACATCATGCGTTTGCGGCACAATGGCGGCAGTGGGCTCGCTGATTGTACGCTCAATACGGCGGCCGAAGCGTAATTCGCTGGCCTCCTCAGGAGTGATGTCAAGCGCCGGCATCGCACCTCGAGCGGCCTGTTCCATGGTAAGGGCATGGTCAAGCAGCCAGTTGCGGCGCTCGTCACCGGCAAGACCTTCAGGAGTGTCCAATACGCACTTGTTGCGCGTGACGGTTTGCCCTTCCCGATTAGTGAACGTCTTCTGATCGGTATGTGCGGTGACGGTATGGGTTCGCGTGTCAAGCATCGCCTCAGGAGCGATAAGTCCGCTGGCATCGTCCGGCAACGCGAATCGGCCGACTCGCGTACGGCGCAAACGGGTCAGGTATCCGCCGACGCCAAGTTCTTTGCCGAGGTCGCGGGCGAGCGCACGGATATAGGTGCCCGATGAACAGCTGATCCGCACGTCAATATCAAGTGCGGGAATCGTTCCCGTGTTCGCGTCTTCCCGCAATGGTTCAGCGGTCTGCTCCCCTGCTACGAATCCGCTGCGGATATCCAGCACGGTGAATTCGCTGATGGTGACCGGGCGGGGTTTGAGTTCCACATCCTTGCCTTCGCGAGCCAAGTCGTAGGCACGCTGGCCGTTGATTTTGATGGCGGAGAACGTATTGGGGACTTGTTCGATATCGCCGGTGAAATTGGTGGCGATGGTGCGTGTGAGCAGGTCTTGCCATGAGGCAGTTGGTGACGCCGTTGGTTCGCCGCTCTGGCCGCCCTCGGTCAGCTGCGCTGATAGCGTTTGCCAGCGGGAGCGGGCTTCGTCATCGACGAGCGCCTCGCCTTCGGCATCGTCGGTAGTGGTGCGCAGGCCGAGGCGTATGGTAGCCTCGTAGGTTTTGTCATGCGCCACGATGGCGTTGAGCAGTCGTGTGGCGTGGCCGAAGGCGATGACCAGCGTGCCAGTGGCCATGGGGTCAAGGGTGCCGGCGTGACCGACCTTCTTGATGTGCAACGCGCCGCGCACGGCGGCGACGGCGTCGAAACTGGTCACGCCTTGCGGCTTGTCGATGATGAGCAGACCGCTGGGGGTTGTATGAAGCACACTACTCCTCGTCAGAGTCGTCTTCGAAGTCGTCGCTGGGCTCGTCGTCATTCTTGTACGGATCGGCGTCGCCGGCGTACTGGGCGGTGGCGCGGGCGCGGGCGAGTTCTTCGTCACGCTTCTTGGCCACGGCGAGAATGTCTTCGATCTCGTGAGCCTCGCCGGGCACTTCATCGAACACGAATTGGAGCTGCGGAGTCAGACGCAGGCCAGCCTTGTGGCCCACCAGAGAACGCAGGTGGCCCTTGGCCTGATCGAGGGCCTGCTGGGCGCGCTTGCGTTCGCCTTCCTCGTGGCCTTCGTGGCCGAGCTGGGTCCAGTAGACCTTGGCGATCTGCAGATCGTTGGTCACACGGACTTCGGTGACGGTGATGCTGGCGAGTCGCTTGTCATGCAGTTCGCGCTCAATAGAGGAGGCGACGACACGCTGAATCAAGGCCGCAATACGTGCGGCGCGCGGGTTGGTTCCTGCCATAGGAATTTCCTTTTCTAGACTTGAGCCCCCTCTGACGAGGGGCTGCCGAACGCAGTGAGGCCAGGGGAGAGAAAATCATGGAACTACCATGTCTCTCCCCCAGTCAGCCTGCGGCTGACAGCCCCCTCGCCAGAGGGGGCTTAACAATGACTACTTGCGCTCGACTTCCCGCATCTCGAAGGTCTCGATGATGTCGCCGAGTTCAATGTCGTTGAAGGTGCCGAGGTTGATACCAGCCTCGTAGCCTTCCTTGACGGACTGAACGTCGTCCTTGAAGCGACGCAGCGAGGAGATCTCGAGGTCGTTGACCGTGGCCACGCCGTTGCGCAGGATACGGCACTTCGTACCACGCTTGACCTCGCCGTCCTGCACCATAACGCCGGCGATGTTGCCGAACTTGGAGGAGCGGAAGATCTCGCGGATCTCGGAGTGAGAGGTGACGACCTCTTCGTATTCCGGCTTGAGCATGCCCTTGAGGGATGCCTCGATGTCTTCGATCGCACGGTAGATGACCGAGTAGTACTTGATCTCCACGCCCTCGCGCTCGGCGAGGTCCGCGACCTGACGGTTCGGACGCACGTTGAAACCGATGATAACGGCCTTGTCGACCGTGGCCAGGTTGACATCATTCTGGGTGATTGCACCGACGCCGCGGTGGATGACCTGGATGCCGACCTCGTCGGATACCTCGATCTTCATCAAGGAATCCTCGAGCGCCTCGACAGAACCGGACGAATCGCCCTTGATGACAATATTGAGCATGTCGATCTCGGACTCGGCGAACTTCTTCTTGAAGTCCTCGAGGGAGACGACCTTGCGACGCTTGGCCAGCTGGGCGGCACGCTCGGTGGCCTGACGCTTCTCGGCAATCTGGCGAGCGGCACGATCATCGGAGGCGACCAGGAAGAGGTCACCGGCGGTGGGCACGGAGGTCAAGCCCAGCACCTGAACAGGTGTGGACGGACCGGCCGCTTCCATCGGCTGACCGTTCTCGTCGAGCATGGCACGCACGCGGCCGTACGAAGTGCCGGCCACGATGGCATCGCCCACGTGGAGCGTACCCTGCTGAACCAGCACAGTGGCCACGGCACCACGACCCTTGTCGAGTCGGGCTTCGACGGTGGCACCACGGGCGTCCATGTCGGGGTTGGCGCGGAGGTCCAGCTCAGCGTCAGCCGTGAGCAGCACGGCTTCGAGCAGCTTGTCGACGTGCAGGTTCTGCTTGGCGGAGATGTCGACGAACATGGTGTCGCCACCATACTCTTCAGGGACCAAGCCGAACTCGGTGAGCTGGCCGCGGACCTTCTCCGGGTTGGCACCGGGCACATCGATCTTGTTGACGGCCACGACGATCGGCACCTTGGCGGCCTGAGCGTGGTTGATGGCCTCAACGGTCTGGGGCATCACACCATCGTCGGCGGCGACCACGAGGATCGCGACGTCAGTGAGCTCGGCACCACGGGCACGCATGGCGGTGAACGCCTCGTGGCCAGGGGTATCGAGGAAGGTGATCTTGCGCGGTTCGCCTTCAAGGTTCACGGTGACCTGGTAGGCACCGATGCGCTGGGTAATGCCGCCGGCCTCACGTGCGATGACGTTGGTCTTGCGGATGGTATCCAGCAGTCGTGTCTTACCGTGGTCGACGTGGCCCATGACGGTAACGACCGGCGGGCGAGGCTTGAGATCCTCGTCATCCTGCAGTTCTTCCTCGTCAAGGTTGATGTCGAACTGCTGGAGCAGTTCCTTGTCTTCCTCTTCTGCGGAGACGAGCTGGATGTTCCAGCCGATCTCTTCGCCCAGAATCTGGAAGGTCTCCTCATCCAAGGACTGGGTGGCGGTAGCCATCTGACCCAGGTGGAAGAGCACGGTGACCAGCGCGGCCTGGTTGACGTTGATCTTCTCCGCAAGATCGGCCAGGGACGCGCCCTGACGCAGACGGATGGTCTGGCCGTTGCCGTTGGGGATGCGAACGCCGCCGATGGTCGGTGCTTTCAGCTCCTCATACTCATGGCGCTTTGCCAGACGGTTCTTACGGGCCTTTGAGGACTTGCCGCCCTGACGTCCGAATGCGCCTGCGGCACCGCCGCGACCGCCGCGACCGCCGCCACGTGCGGGACCGTTGCTCGGTGCACCGCCACCCTGGAAGTTATTGCCGCCGCCTTGGCCCCCACGGAAGCCGCCGCGTGCGCCGCCCTGACCGGCACCCTGGGAGCCGCCGCCCTGACCCGGACGGTTGTGGCCCCACTGGCCGGGACGCGGACCGCCCTGACCACCTTGGCCCGGACGACCGCCACGGAAGCCGCGGCCCTGCCCCTGGCCTTGGCCGGGACGGCCCGGACGACCGCCACGACCGTTATCAGCAGTCGGACGAGCCATCGGATGCGGACGCGGAATATCACCCGGCGTCGGGGTGTGCATACCCTGCTTGCGGGAGAACGGGTTGTTGCCCGGGCGCGGGCCCTGAGCGTGCGGGCGCGGAATCGCATTTGAAGCGGCATTGCCGCCATTGGCACCGGCGCCGCCCTGAGCGTGCGGGCGCGGAGCCGAAGCATTGCCGCGGTTGTTCTGGTGCTGAACCGGCTGGCTATTGTTCGGACGGCCCTGGTTGTTACGACGATCGTTGTTACGGCGATCGTTCGGGCGACTCTGACGACCGTTCTCACGGCCTTCGCGATTATCGCGACCATTCTCACGGTTGTCGTTCTGACCGTGGCGGCCGGGGGTCGGCATGCCGGGGCGTGCGCCGCCCTGCGGACGCGGTGTCGGTGCACCCGGAGTCGGAGCCTGCTGATGTGCCGAGGCAGGCGATGCCTGACGTGCGGGAGCGGCCGGAGTCGGTGCGGAAGATGAAGTGGAAGCCGGGGCCGAAGGTGCGGCCGGGCGGCGCTGCTGCACGGGCTTGGAATCGCCCTTGGCGTTGTCCTTGGCGAACTCTGCCTTCAGACGCCGGGCTACCGGCGGTTCAATCGTAGAAGAAGCGGACTTGACGAATTCTCCCATGTCCTTAAGCTTCTCAAGCACGGTTTTGCTATCGACATTCAAAACCTTAGCCAGTTCGTATACGCGTGGTTTCGCCACTAATTACTCCTATTCTGTGACCACGCGCGTGCATGGGCGTGGTCAGTTGGTGATGACGGCAAGCCTACCCTGTCTCATCGTGCGACCATGATCGTGTTACCTCGTCTCTGGTGTGGGCGATTTCGCGCACACTGCGCCAGCCCACATACGCCAATCAAGCATACTCATAGCGCTGGATAGCGTAGACGCAGCGAGCCGCGCCATTGCTGACGCGGCTCGTATCAGGAAATAATGCGCCCTGAAGATCATTCGCCTTCGAGCCCGGCGGCCTATTCGGCTTCCGGAGCAGCAGCCTCGGCCGCAGCCTGGGCGGCCTTTTCAGCGGCGACCTTCTTGGCATGGGCCTCGGCGGATTCGATGCCGATCTTCCAGCCGGTCAGCTTGGCTGCCAGTCGTGCGTTCTGGCCTTCCTTGCCGATGGCCAGGGATAGCTGGTCGTCGTGGATGAAGGCGATGGCGGTCTTGTTCTTCTCGCTGATCACCTGTACGCCGGTGGCCACAGCCGGGGACAGCGCGGCTGCCACGAACTTGGCCGGATCGTCGGAGTAGTCGACGATGTCGATCTTCTCCGGGCCAAGGTTCTCCATAACGGCACGCACGCGAGCGCCGCCGGGGCCGATCAGCGCACCCTTCGGGTTCACGCCATCGGTGTTGGCCTTGACCGCGATCTTGGTGCGGGCGCCGGCCTCACGAGCGATGGCCATGATGGACACGGCACCGGAGACCAGTTCCGGCACTTCACGCTCGAACAGCTTGCGGACCAGCTCCGGGTGGGAGCGGGACACCACGATTTCCGGGCCCTTGATGCCACGGGCCACGTTCACCACGTACACGCGGATGCGTTCGCCGTGGCGGTAACGTTCGCCGGGCACCTGCTCACGGCGAGGCAGAATGGCTTCGACATCGCCCATCGCGACATGCACGTTGGAGGGGTCGGAAGCATCCTGTTGGATGATGCCGGTGATGAGCTTGCCCTTCTGACCGGAGAACGCGCCGAATACCTTCTCATCTTCGGCGCGGCGGAACAGCTGGGTGATGACCTGGCGTGCAGTGGCGGCGGCGAGACGGCCGAAGTCACGCGGGGTGTCGTCGTATTCCTCGCCCAGCTTGGGAGCGGGGTGCGGGTCGTCCTCGGTGGGCTCGACCGGGATTTCGTCGGCGGCCCAGACGGTGAAATTGCCGGAACGTTCGTCAAGCTCCACACGCGCGTGCCTGGCGGCGTGCGGGGTCTTGAGGTAGGCGAGGCGCAGGGCCTCTGCCAGCGCATCATCCAGGGTTCCGGGGTCGATTCCTTGCTCGGCGGCGAGCTTGTGTATTCCTGTCAGGTCCAGTTCCATCGATCCGTACCTCCTATGAAGTTATGTGGCGCATGGCCTATGAGTGGTCACAGTTAGCTATTAGTGTAGGTTTCCATGCAGACACGCTTCTCTTCAGGACGGTTTACCCGGCGCTTGGCATCCGCACTATGCGCGAGCGCGATGCTGTGTTCGCTTTCGGCGTGTTCGATGCCGCGACTGGCCGGACGGGCCGAGGCGGAAGCTCAAATGACCCCTTGCGAGAAAGCGATGACGTTGGCGAACTACGCCACCCATCCGGCTGAAGGCACACCGTTATTAGAGCAGTATGCCACCGGTCTGGCCGCCCCCCTGGCTTGGATTGACGTTGCCGGGTATTGTTCGGGTCGTTTTGCCGAGGGAACGTTACGTGACGCGCAGACCAAGCAATGGATGGCTTTTCTGGCCGATAAATTCGGGCAGTCCGCGCCTGAGGTGACGCCGGCGCGTCTTGATGGCGTCACGTCCGCCAACGTTGACCGATCGGTATTGGATGCGATGGCCGTGGCCGAGGATCGCGCCGGATTCGCTATCGAGGTCTTGGCCGCACGAGGACAGACCGCTGGGGCTACGTTGGCGTTGAGTGATATGCATAAGACCGCCGGGCAGCAGTTGGTTGCGCTGGCGAACGGCAATTTTGATGATTCCGGCGCACAATCCAGTTCTTCCGGCCAAAGCGACCCCCGCCAAAAGGTCTATGCCATCGACCAACTACTGGCCAACCCCACCACCATCGCCGACAAGGCAAGTGGCCAAACCGTACCGACCGCCGCCGCCATCGAAATGGACTGCGCCCGCGCGCAGATCAAGGCCGTGACCGAATCGAAATCTTCCACCGAGAGCGATATGCTGCTCATCCTCGCCGCACTGGCCGCCAAGCACGCCTACACCGCGTTCCAACTTGGCTACCCAGCGACTGACGCCGAATTGTTCGAGTAGACACACACTCCTCACGAAGCCGATGCGAACTTGTTGGATGCTAGTGGGCAAGTCGAGTTGAGGCACGTTCCACCAATGTGAAATCGGTGGTGTACGTACGGGCCGGGCCTGAGTATCCTTCGATGCGGTCGATAAGCATGTCAACGGCATGCTTGGCATAATCATCGATATGAGGATCGATGGTGGTCAGCGCCGGCACCGAGTACTCGGCTTCCGGCACGTTATCGAAGCCGACCACTTGTACATCGTCAGGTACATGCAAACCACATCGTTGCAATTCATGAATTGCGCCTAAAGCAATGGCATCATTGAGACACACTACAACATCCGGGCATGGGAGCTTGTCTAGCATAGCTTTTGTCACGCGCATACCTTCACGCTGATTCATGCTTTCTGCCGGAATCACATACCGCCAATTCACCGATAATCCGCGCTCTTCAAATGCCTTCACATATCCTTGGGCGCGTAACGCCTGGGTCCCTTCCGTCTGACGACGCAGCACTGCCTCATCCACCAGTTCAGGAAGAACACCCATCAGAGCAACCGTTTGGGCACCTTCATCCAAAAATCTTCCTACAACCGTGGAGATGGATTCAATGTTGGGCATGGTGATCCAATCGCTTTTCCCGTAGGCCAGATGGTCTCCGGTCGTTACAATCGGATATGGCTGCTCCAGAACGGCCCCTTCATCCGCGAGCGGCGACATTACGAACAGAATCCATCCTTCCGCCCCTAAACGATAGGACTCGTCAACGCTGGCAACCAACCCTTCACCGTCGGAACCATATGTGTTGATGACTACACCGTAATGGCGTTCTTTTGCGTATTCAATGACCTTGTCAGTGAAAAAAGGAACGAACGGCTGCGAGAAATCGAAGATGTTGAGTCCAATAAGCTTTGTGCCGCCAGATCGCATTGCACGCGCCGAAATATTGACGGTATATCCAAGCTTACGCATCACCTCTTCCACACGGCGACGTGTATCCGGTCTCATACTGCCAGTGTCATTCAGCACATTGGAAACCGTCTTGATGGAGACGTTCGCCTCACGCGCCACGTCCTTGATAGTTACGCGGTTTCCCATTGTTCGAATCCATTTCTGCTTATTACATGACACACCTTCAACAGCGTCATTATGTTCTTATTATGGTAAGTCACAGTCGGGTCGAGCATCTCCTCCTCATATCGGAATCATCTACCCCTCAACCTCAGAATTCAGCCAAGGAGCTTTCCTCCGTTGGACCCCATGCACCATTAGGCAAATATCCTTCTGACAATACTGCAGGACGATCGAACGTAGAGGTTAAACTTTCTGGTTGAAGAAACGCACGCACGCCATCCGAACAAGGGACTTTCTGACCGCCGGCTTTCAACCTAGCTTTTTACATACCCGTCTTTTCTCCTTATTCCTTTGTTGGGTATCGAATTGTTCCAGTCGATGTGAATGACGGCATTGTCTTCCTTTGACTGGTATGCCACATTACATTAGTGGCGAATCCGAACCTCTCTTTCTGCAATCCGGGCATGTTGATGATTGTTTGGGTATTGCTTGGTGGTTGTACAGGGCACAGCAACCATAAGAGACTGCGCCCTGTCATGCGCCACCGTCACTCGAATCACTTCACGTGCACGGCGGTCCAGGAGACCGGCGGCAAGGTCACACGCACAGTGCCGGTATCGGCGTCGGACGTGATGGTGGTGTTGGGGTGCAGAACGACTCGGTTCTGGTCTTCCAGCGTGTTTTTTGCCAGCAGATCATCCTCGTGCAGGGTTTGCGCCTCGACCGCGGAAAGTGCGAATCCTTCCGGCAGCTTGATGGCAAAGTCATTGGCCGCTTCCATGGAGCGATTGACCACAAACACGCTGATCGTACCGTCCTCACCACGCACGGCTACGGAATTGATCGTCGGCACTTCACCGTATTTGTCGGTTTCATACGTTCCGGAAGCCAGTTTCGGTTCAAGCACCGTGCCGCCCTTGGCGAGCTTTGCGGTCAGCGAGAACGGATAGAACGTGGTCTGACGCCACGCCGGGCCGCCCGGTTCGGTCATAATCGGCGCAATTACGTTGACCAACTGGGCCAGGCTGGCGGCGTGCACGCGGTCGGCGTTCTTGAGCAGGGTAATCATCAAATCACCGAACACCACGGCGTCGGCGGCGCTGTACACATCCTCGAGCAGGCGCGGGGCAACCGGCCAATTGCCGATGCCTTCCGGATTCTTGCTCGGCTCTTCGTTGAGATACCAGACATTCCATTCATCGAACGAGATGAACACGTCGTGCTTGCTCTTCAGCCGGGCCTTGGTTGCATCGATGGCGGCGGCGACATCGTTGATGAAACCGTCCATATCGACGCCCGAGGCAAGGAAGCTCTTCATGTCACGGGTGCCATCAGGCTGAAGTTCCGGATGGTAGTACGCATGGCAGGAGACGAAGTTGACGTTGTCAAACGTCTTCTCAAGTACGGTTTCTTCCCACTTGCCGAAGGTGTCCATCACGTGGCTGGATGAACCACAGACCACCAGTTCAACGTTCGGATCGATGGCGCGCATACCTGCCGCCACCGAGGCCGCCAAGGTGCCGTAATCCTCGGCGGACTTGTGACCGGTCTGCCACGGGCCATCCATCTCATTGCCCAAGCACCACATCTTGATGCCGAACGGCTGATCGGCACCATTGGCGCGACGCTCCTCGGAGAGCTTGGTGCCGCCGGGAATATTCGCGTATTCCAACAGGTCGAGGGCCTCTTCAAGACCACGGGTACCCAGATTTACGGCTTCCATCAGCTCGTTGCCGCCGGTTTTTTCCAGCCATTTCGCCATTTCGTGCAGACCAAACTGATTGGTCTCGGTGGAATGCCATGCCAAGTCCAGGCGACGCGGCCGCTCATCACGAGGACCAACGCCATCCTCCCAGCGATAGCCGGAAACGAAATTGCCGCCAGGATAGCGAATCGTGGTAGCGCCGAGTTCCTTGACCAGTTCGATGACGTCCTTGCGGAAACCGTCTTCATCGGCTTCGGGGTGGCCCGGCTCATAGATGCCGTCGTATACGCAGCGACCCAGATGCTCCACGAACGACCCGAACAGTCTGTCGTTGACCGGAGCTACTTCAAAGTCATTATCGACGACGAGTCGAGATTCCTCCAGCTCCCCCGGTTTATTGTCGTGCGAATGCTCGGACATGTGCTCTCCTTTAATCGTTGTCTTCAATACCGCAAGACAACGTTGTGCTAAATACCAAAAGCAATCGGCCCATCTTCTTGGTTCACCTGTTTTGCGGCATCGCCAATCAGCGGTGAATGTGCGTTCTGGATATTTAATACAACCTTGTACTTCTGTTGATATCGATAATACGATGGTTGTACTTAGTACGCAAGTCCCGCTGAGTACAACGTTATCCTTTTCGCTATTTTCCACCCGACACGCCGTATACGATACAGCACAGGAGCGAATACGGACGTTCGTATCAAAAACAAAAAGGGTTCCGGGACAAACCCGGAACCCTAAAGGCGGATAAGGCGAGATTCGAACTCGCGGAGGCTTTCACCTCACACGCTTTCGAGGCGTGCTCCTTAGACCGCTCGGACACTTATCCATGCTGCCAAAATGGCAACTTGTTCATTATGCCACATTCTGCCGACCTGGCAAATCGGAGTTTCGCTGAGCTCGATTCGGCGTGGGATAATGCGATTTTGTGTGAGATTGCGATGGGTCAGACGATGAGCCGATTAACAGTCCGAATTGGTCAACTGCGAAAATCCGAATTCTTCAACTACCAAAATCCGAATATTGGTGGTGGTAGAAGCGGTGACGGGGCCACTCTGCATTGAGTGGTCTCTCCCTCGGTCAGCCTTACGGCTGACAGCTCGAACGCAATTAAGGACAGCTTTCCAGCTGCCATTTTATTTGCTCACTGTCGTTCGCCTTCGCCTAAAAACGCCTCCGGCGTTTTCTTCACGGCTCAGCTCATCAGAGGGGGCTTGGAATTTTATTTATGCCACCTGTTCGTGGACGGAGGCGTTGACCCATTGGGACTGCTGGACGTTGTATCCAGAGAAGATGCCGATGTCGAGCATGCAGTCGCGGTAATCGCGGCCGTGGGCGATGGTGATGTAGCTGTCGTCCACCAATCGGTTATGCGTGGGATCCAGTCCGACCCATCGGCCATCCTGATACACCTCGACCCAAGCATGGGTCGCGCCCTCTCCCCCAAGCAAACCGGCAATGTAGCGCGCGGTCAATCCCACATGCCGGCACACGGACAGCATCACGTGCGCATAATCCTGGCATACGCCCTTGCGCTGAGCCAAGGCCTGTTCGGCGGTGGTGCGAATCGTGGTGGAACCGGGCGTATACACAAACGCCTTGTAGACCTCATCCATCACTTCGGCAGCCTGCTGCACCGGAGTGGCGTCGGAAGGCAGCGCCGCCAAGCGTTCGCGGCATACGGCAATCATCGCCTCCACGTTCGGGCCGGGAATGGTGAGCGCTGAATTGAATCGGTACAGCGGTTTATAGGCTTCCTTATGGATATGCGCATTGTCCACGAAGGCGATACCGGTCACCGAGTAGCTGAATATGTCGTGCGGCTCAGGGATGAATCCGGTCATCACCACGGAGTCAAAGGAGTCGATGGTGGTTTCGAGTTCGGTTTCGGGCTGAATCTTCACTTCCACGTCAATCACCTGTTGGCGAGGGCCAGTGGAGGGAATACAGCGAAGCTGGAACCTGTGATCGGTGACCGGTGCGCTGAAGGACAGCCTCATCTCATAGTCGAACACGAGTTTTTTCACAACGTCTCCTGCACTTACACACGAGCCGGCAACCGGCATATTCTCGGGATAACAACACTACAGCCATGGCTGAGGTATGGTCCGTGCGCTCACAGCCCACGCATATATTCCGGCAATCTGCTGATATGCACAGGCCGGCACTCGGGCGCACGGTTTTTTCGCCATACCACCATAGCATTTGAACCCGTCAGGGTGTCAGGTCGGGATCAGGGACGCTTGGCGTCCATGTTCATGGAGCTCAGTGAGCCCATGTCTTTGATGGCCAGCGCGCTGACACGGCCGGAGTAGTCGTCAAGGTACTTCTTCAGCAGGTCGGCGACTTCCTGATATCCGCGAGACGGCAGCTGACCGACCAGCCAGCTCAGTCCGTCGGCGAAGCAGCTGGGCAGCGGCATGCCGTCCAAGGTCATCGAATAGGCGGCGAGCTTCTTGAGCGGCGCTTCCAGCTCCTCCATCGTCAGGCCGAAGCGCGTGTACAGGTCGATGCGTTCCAGATATTTGCCGATGAAGATGAACGCCTTCAGCGTGGGGTCGACCGGCGAATTCTCGATGCCGCCCCAGAAGGCGAGCATGTCATCGGTAATATCGCGCTGCTTGTAGATGTCCTCGGCATCGGCCGCGTATTTGGCGGCATCGGTGATATTGGTCATCGCCAACTCCACGTACTGCAGCAGACGCGAGCTCAATTCCGGGCGCAGAATCACGGCGTTGTTGAATGCGGAGGTTACGGCCGACCGCACCGAATCAGGATTGGACCCGTCATACAGGAAGCTGTTCACGAACCCGTCGAAGTCCTCGAAATCTTCGGGCAGGTCGAGTGCGTGAGCGAACGGACGGAAGGCGTCCACATCAGTGTCCATCACACGATCGTAGAACGGGAAGAACTGGTTCAGCGTGGTGAAGGCGCGCTCGGTGTATCGACCCAGCCAATACAGGTTGTCTGCCTTGGAAGCGGTAACCAGCGACAACGAATGGTGGCGGGACTGGCTCAGCAGGTTCGCCACCTGCGTTTCGGCACCGTACTCGTGCTCCACGCCGGATTCGGGTGCCAACACCCACGTATCCTTAAATCCGCCACCCTGCGACGAGTTGACAATCATCTGGCCGGGCACCGACGAGTATCGAGTCAAGCCCGAATACCACACGTGCGTATTCTTGCCGGTGACCACGAAGGCACGCAAATCGCACTTGCGCGGCGACATCTCGCCGGTCTTCGGGTCCACCACATCGATATCACGGAACTGAATCACCTCTTGGGCAATGAATCGACGCGGCTCCTCCTTGATCCGGTTGGCGAGCTCCTCACGTGCGGCGGCATCCAGCGACGAACCAAACACCACGCCGTAACCGCCGGCTTCGGCCACATCCTTGATGACCAGCTCGCCCATCCGATTCAGGACTTCCTTGCGGTCGGCCTCGAACATCGGCATGTACGTGGGCGCGTTGTTGAGAATCGGTTCCTCGCCGAGATAGTACTTGATCATCTGCGGCACGAAGTAGTAGACGGCCTTGTCATCGGCCGCGCCGTTGCCCGGCGCGTTGACGATGGCCACGTTGCCCGCGCGGTAGACGGACAGGATACCGGGCACACCGATCACCGAATCAGGATTGAAGGCGAACGGGTCGAGGAATTCGTCGGACAGGCGGCGGTAAACCACGCCCACACGGTGGCGTTTGCCGGCGTAGTCGAGGAAGTAGACCTTGTTGTCCACCACTTCGAGGTCTTCGGGGAAGGCCAACGCCGCACCGGTTTTCTCCGCCAGATAGGCGTGCTCGAAGAACGCGGAATTGTAGCGGCCGGGAGTCAGTACCACGGCGATGCCCTCGGTGGAGACAAAGTCCATGGCTTTGCGCAACAGGCGCGGGTATTCGCGATTATCGCGAATACGAACGTCGCGGAACAGGCGCGGGGAGATGCGGCGCTCGATGTCGCGCACGAACAGCGGGTAGCTGGCACCCGAGGGGATGCGCAGGTTGTCTTCCAGCACCCACCAGCGGCCGTCCTCGCCTTGGACCAGGTCCTCGCCGGCGATATGCGCGAAAATGCCGCCGGGAGGGGTCACACCGTTGACCTGCGGGAAGTAGCCGGCCGAGGTGTATACGTATTCCTCCGGCACCACGCCGTCATGGATGATGGCCTTGTCGGAGTAGATGTCCTTCAGATAGGCGTTCAGGGCGTTGACGCGCTGCTTCAAGCCCTTCTCCAATTCGTCGTATTCGTCGGATTCGATAATGCGCGGCACAGGGTCGTACGGGAACAGCCGGTCATGGTATTCGCCGTTCTTGTAGATGCCGAAACGCACACCGTTGCGGGACAGCTCTCGATTGATCGCTTCGCGACGGTTTACCAGTTCATGGGCCAGTCTGCGTGCTGCGGATTCGATCATCGTGCCTGCTCCTTGCTGTGGCGGCTTCTGTGGCTTCAAGCGGTTAGGCGTTTTGAGCGCACGCTGACGCCGCAAGCCGTAACCGGGTTTGATGGTTTCAACCTAAGGCGGGCCCGTTTCAACAAACGCGCGAGAATGTTACAGGCAGGTCACTTCGCCGGCCGCGTGCATCTTGACGACCGCACTCGTCTCGCCGACCACACGCATCTTGCCGACCGCACGCATCTTGCCGACCGCACTCATCTCGCCGACCACACTCGTTACAATGAATGGCTATGACACGACTGCGCATTGACTTGGCCTACGACGGCGGCGGATTCTATGGCTGGGCCAAACAGCCCAATCTTCGTACAGTGCAAGGCACCATTGAAGATGCGCTGCACAAGGTGCTGCGGGTGCCGACCGATGACGCGGCCGAACCGTTACGCTTGACAGTGGCTGGACGCACCGACACCGGTGTACATGCCTCCCACCAAGTGGCGCATCTGGATGTATCCGATGAGGTACTGAATCGCTGCGTAGGTCACATGACCATTCCGGTCACCGAGGCGCTGACTCGCAGACTCAAGGCTGTGCTGCCTTCGGACATCGTCATTCATGGCATTGCCGTAGCTCCGGTCGGCTTCGATGCCAGGTTCTCCGCATTGGAGCGCACTTATGTGTATCGGGTCGCCGATCGTTCGTCTGAGGTCGACCCGCGCCTGCGTGGATGCGTACTTACCGTGGATGAAGCGCTGGATCTGGAGCTTATGAACCGCGCAGCCTCATTGACCATCGGCCTGCACGATTTTGGTTCCTTCGCCACTCCGAATCCGGGAGGCACTACGATCCGTGAAGTCAAGACCGCCTATTGGCGGCGGGTGCCGATCACTCCCCTAGTACCGGATGAGATGGCATCGCATGAAGCATATCGGACTCCGTCGCTGGAGTCCGGCCTGGTAGTGTTCACGATTGTGGCGGACGCCTTTGCCCGCAATATGGTGCGCTCCCTGGTCGGCTCATGCATCAAAGTTGGTTCGGGACGCAAATCACTGGAGTGGTTTGCCGGCAAAATGGCCGAGCCAGTACGTGAAGGCTCAAGCGGGCCGATTGCGCCGCAGGGCCTGACTTTGGAGCATATCGCATATCCCGCCGATGATCAGCTGGCCGCAAGAGCCGAGGCCATTCGGGCCGTACGTACGTTGTAGATTCTATGAAAACAACGCAAAAGGGCTGGAACCCAAACGGATTCCAGCCCTTTCAGCTAGCTTAGCGAAACGCTATTCAGCTCACTCGGCCTTCTCGGCGTCAGCGGCTTCCTCAGCGGGAGCCTCAGCCTCAGCGGCGGCGGTCTCCTCGACCGGAGCCTCAACAGCCTCAGCAGCCTCAGTGGCCTCAGCCTCAACGGCCGGAGCTTCTTCTTCGGCAACCTTGGCGGCGGCTTCAGCTTCCTTCACAACAGCCTTCTTGGCAACCGGCTCGGTGACGAGCTCGATCACAGCGGCCGGAGCGGCATCGCCAACGCGCGGAGCGATCTTGACGATACGGGTGTAGCCACCTTCACGCTGCTCCATCTGCTCGGCAATCTGGGTGAACAGGATGTGCACCACGGACTTGTTGCGGATGACGCGCATCACGCGACGGCGGGAGTGCAGATCACCACGCTTGGCGAAGGTGATCAGGCGCTCTGCCAGCGGACGAAGGCGCTTGGCCTTCGGCAGCGTGGTGGTGATGCGGCCGTTCTGGAACAGGCTGGTCGCCATGTTTGCCAGCATGAGGCGCTCGTGTGCGGGGCTGGAAGCCAGACGCGGGCCCTTCTTAGGTGTAGGCATTGGGTTTACTCCTTATATGTCCGTTCTTCAGGCAAGCAGGTGGGCATATGCCCGAACATCTGCTTGCCTAGTGAACGAACGATTGGTCAAAGAGGCAGATCACTCGTCTTCCGGCGAGAAGAACGTGCCACCTTCGAGATTATTGGTATCGAAGGCCATCGGCGAGGACTTGAGGCTCAGGCCCAAGGTCTGCAGCTTCTCCTTGACCTCATCGATTGACTTCATACCGAAATTGCGGATGTCGAGCAGGTCCTGCTCGGTGTGGGAGACAAGCTCACCGATGGTGTGGATGCCCTCGCGCTTGAGGCAGTTGTAAGAACGCTGCGTCAGGTTGAGGTCCTCAATCGGAACGGCCATCTCGGGGTTGGTCTCCTCGGCCACCGGGGCCGGACCGACCTCGACGCCTTCAGCCTGGGCGTTGAGCTCACGGCACAGGCCGAAGAGCTCCACCAAGGTGGAACCGGCGGAAGCCACCGCGTCACGCGGGGAGATGGCGGGCTTGGTCTCCACGTCCAGGATGAGCTTGTCGAAGTCCGTGCGCTGTTCCACACGGGTGGCCTCGACCTTGTAGCTCACCTTGAGTACCGGGGAGTAGATGGAATCAACCGGAATACGGCCGATCTCATCGTTGTCCTGCTTGTTCATCTGGGCAGGAACATAGCCACGGCCACGCTCGACAGTGAACTCGATCTCGAGTTCGCCATCGTCGGCGAGGGTAGCGATGTGCTGCTCCGGGTTGGCAATGGTGACGCCGGCCGGCGGGGTGATGTCCCCAGCCACGGCTTCGCCCTTGCCGCTCTTGCGCAGATACATGACCACAGGCTCGTCGTATTCGCTGGTGAGCACGATGCCCTTGATGTTCAGCAGGATCTCGGTGACGTCTTCCTGGACACCTGGCAGAGTGGTGAACTCATGCAGGGCACCGGAAATACGCACGGAGGTCACGGCAGCACCCGGGATGGAGCTCAGCAGCGTGCGACGCAGCGAGTTGCCGAGCGTGTAGCCGAAGCCAGGCTCGAGCGGCTCGATGGTGAAGCGGGAGCGCTGCGGATTCAGAGATTCCTCGGTAAGAGTCGGACGCTGTGCAATAAGCACTGTGGTTATCCTTTCAGCTTGAACTCGGTGGTGCACTCACCGGTCAGGCGGTTTTGGATGGATTTGGTATTGCTGAGTGCTCAGACGCGACGACGCTTCGGAGGACGAACGCCGTTGTGGGCTTGCGGGGTGACGTCGGTGATGGAACCAACCTCGAGGCCCGCAGACTGCAGGGAACGGATGGCGGTTTCACGACCGGAACCCGGGCCCTTGACGAACACGTCGACCTTCTTGACGCCGTGTTCCATCGCCTTGCGGGCGGCGGACTCGGCAGCCATACCAGCGGCGTACGGCGTGGACTTACGGGAGCCCTTGAAGCCGACATCGCCACCGGACGCCCAGGACACCACGGCGCCGGACGGATCGGTGATCGAAATGATCGTGTTATTGAAAGTGGACTTGATGTGAGCCTGGCCGACCGGGACCGACTTGCGGTCGCGACGACGGGGCTTACGAGCGGCTTGCTTAGGCGCTGCCATTGACCCTCGTTTCCTAGTAACGAACTTTGTTGTTGACGTTCGGGCGATGGGATGAAAATCATCCCGTGGCCCGAATCATGCCACCGACTACTTGGTGGCCTTCTTCTTTCCGGCGACCGTGCGCTTCGGGCCCTTGCGGGTACGAGCATTGGTCTTGGTGCGCTGGCCGCGCACAGGAAGTCCCTTACGGTGACGCTGGCCTTGGTAGCAGTTGATCTGAATCTTGCGACGAATATCTGCATCGACTTCACGACGCAGGTCACCCTCGATCTTGTAGTTGGCTTCGAGGTAGTCACGCAGCGTAATCAGCTGCTCGTCGGTGAGATCCTTGACGCGGATGTCCGGACTAATACCGGTCGCGGCAAGCGTTTCCTTGGCACGAGTGCGACCCACACCGAAAATGTAGGTGAGGGCGATCTCGATGCGCTTCTCATTGGGGATGTCGACTCCGGCAAGACGTGCCATTGCGATTCCTTCTTGTTGCCGTAGGTCTTGCACCCGCTCGCCCGGTTACCCGGCACGGGCCTACGTACCCGTGGTTCAGTGTCGTTCCCTTGCGGGAAGCACTGTGAGAGAGTGCCTTATTTACTTAGTGCCGCTGGAGAATCTGCTCTCAGCCCTGACGCTGCTTGTGGCGCGGGTTGACGCAGATCACCATGACGCGGCCGTGACGGCGGATCACGCGGCAGTTTTCGCAGATCCTCTTCACGCTAGGGCTGACCTTCATGGTTATCCTTTTCTTGTGTACCTTTACTTGTAACGGTACGTAATGCGTCCGCGGTTCAGGTCGTAAGGGCTCATTTCGAGCACGACACGATCCTGCGGCAGAATACGAATGTAGTTCTTACGCATTTTGCCGGAAATCGTGGCGAGCACGATGTGCTTGTTTTCGAGTTCAACGCGGAACATCGCGTTAGGCAGTGCTTCCACGACCTGTCCTTCGACTTCAATCACACCGTCTTTTGCCATGTGCCTCTAGTCCTATTCCGTTGGATGATTACTATGGCATATCCGAAGACACACCAACTGTCAACTATATACGCACATACCCCTGTACGAACACTCGGCGTGTCGCACAGGGGTATGGAAACGTTGATGTGATATTTCGGCATCACTCCGGCTTGTTGCCCGGGCTGCCGAACCTACTACTCGAGGTGGCTGATGATACGGCCGCTGATCTCGTCGATGTCGCCGACGCCGTTGACCACGACGAGCAGGCCACGGGCCTCGTAGATGTCGAGCAGCGGAGCGGTTTCCTTCTCATAGGTCTCCAGGCGCTTGGCGATGGCCTCCGGAGTGTCGTCAGCGCGGCCCTGCTCGGCGGCGCGCTTCTTCATACGCTCCAGCAGCACGTCGCGGGCGGCTTCGAGGGCCACCACGTGGTCGAGCGGAGTGTCGAGGTCGGCGAGCATCTCGTCGAGAGCGGTGACCTGGGCGGCGTTACGCGGGTAGCCGTCGAGGATCCAGCCGTTCTTGCAGTCTTCCTTGGCCAGACGATCCTTGACGATCTTGTTGGTCAGGGAGTCCGGAACCAGCTCGCCCTTGTCGGTGTAGCTCATCGCCTCAAGGCCGAGTTCGGTCTTGTTCTTGATGTTGTAGCGGAAGATGTCGCCGGTGGAGATGGTGGGGATGTTGAAGTGTTCGGCGAGCAGAGCAGCCTGGGTGCCCTTGCCCACGCCCTGGGGGCCCATGATGAGCAGACGCATGGTGGTCTCCTTTTATGTCGGTTATTAATACGGTTTTGGCTCCCTTGGTTAAGGGAGCCATTGAGTTATATGCGGAAGAAAGATTGCTCCGTCGTGGAACAGTCCACTGGACTGTTCCACTCCTCGCGCGGCCGCCTGCCCATTGCGGGCGACCGCTGCCAAGCGGGCGTCAGCCCTCTTTGTGGTCCACGTTTTCGAACAGGAAGCCGGTGTACTGGAACTGTTCGGTCTGGGCCTTGGCCTGACGCAGGGTGTCGAGGCCCACGCCCGCGATGATCAGGATCGTGGTGCCGCCGAACGGCAGCTTGGCGTTGAGGCCGAGGGCCATGATCAGCACGGTCGGGATCAGGGCCACGAACAGCAGGTAGACGGCGCCGACGGTGTTGAGTCGGTTCATCACGTAGGTCAGGTAGCGGCTGGTGGCGTTGCCGGCGCGGATGCCGGGGATGAAGCCGCCGTACTGCTTCATGTTGTCCGCGGTCTCGTCCGGGTTGAACGTGATCGAGGTGTAGAAGAAGCAGAAGAACACGATCATCAGCGCGTACAGGGCGATGTACCACACGGATGTGGTGTTCGCCAGGTTGGCGTTGATCCACTTGACCCAGGACTGGTCGGACTTGCCGAACTGGGCGATCAGGGTCGGGATGGCGAGGATCGAGGAGGCGAAGATCGGCGGGATGACGCCGGACATGTTGATCTTCAGCGGCAGGTAGGTGGAGGAGCCGCCGTACATCTTACGGCCGATCATGCGGCGCGTGTACTGCACCGGGACGCGGCGCTGGCACAGTTCGACGAAGTCGACGAAGATGAGGATGACCACGAGCACGCCCACGACGATGCCGAACTTGAGCCAGTCGCCGTCGGTGCCGTTGGTGCCGTAGCCGATCTCCCACAATTGGGGCAGGAAGCCGGAGCAGATGGACATGAAGATCAAGATGGACATGCCCTGGCCGATGCCCTTGTCGGTCACGAGCTCGGCCATCCACATGATCAGGCCGGTGCCGCCGGTCATGATGAGGACCATGACCACGAGGTTGAACACGGAGCCGTCCGGGATGACCTGGTCGCACTGGTAGTTGAACAGGGCGCCGGAGCGGGCGGTGACCAGGATGGTGGTGGACTGGAGCACGGCCAGGCCGATGGTCAGGTAACGGGTGTACTGGGTGAGCTTCGCCTCGCCGGACTGGCCCTCCTTATGCAGGGCCTCGAAGCGGGGGATGACCACGCGCAGCAGCTGCACCACGATGGACGCGGTGATGTACGGCATGACGCCCAGCGCGAAGATAGACAGCTGGAGCATGGCGCCACCCGAGAAGAGGTTCACCAGTCCGATGAAGTTCTCCTGAGAGGCGCTGCCGATGGTGGCCATGCACTTGTTCACCACGTTGTAGTCCACGCCAGGGGTCGGAATGAACGAACCGATGCGGTAGACGATGATGATGAACAGGACGAAGAGAATCTTCTTCCTCAACTCTTTGGTTTTCAGGGCCTGAATTAGTGTCCTCACCTAGATTTCCTCCCAATAGCGCGCCAATCGCGCGAAATACACAAACTAACGAACGAGCATAGTCTAAAGTGCCTACTTCGGCCACTTCATGTCTCGCGAATGTTACCTGAATTATGCTCCGTCGTACTGAACGGGGGGAAGCATACTCAAAACGATCATTGTGTTGAGACTGCTTCTCTGCACTCAGAACAACAATTTTTTAGAAAAGGGAACCCCCGTCCACCTATTGGCGGGCGGGGGTTGTACAGCCTATTGCGCTCCCCGTAGGACTAATCAGTCCTCGGAAACGGAACCGCCGGCGGCCTCGATCTTGGACTTGGCGGAAGCCGAAACCTTAACACCCTTGAGGGTGAAAGCCACGGTGGTCTCGCCGTCGCCCAGAACCTTCACCGGAGCGTTGTCACGAACAGCGCCCTTGGCGATCAGGTCGGCCACAGCAACCTCGCCGCCCTCGGGGAAGAGCTCCACGAGACGAGCGATGTTGATGACCTGGAACTCGACCTTGAACGGGTTCTTGAAGCCACGAAGCTTCGGCAGGCGCATGTACAGCGGCAGCTGGCCGCCTTCAAAGCCCGGACGCACGTGGTTGCGCTTCGTCTGGCCCTTGGCGCCACGACCGGCGGTCTTACCCTTGGAGCCTTCACCGCGGCCCACACGGGTGCGGTCCTTCTTGGCACCCGGGGCGGGCTTCAGGTCGTGCATCTGCAGGATTTCGTTATCTGCCATAATCAGTCAACCTCCTCAACGGTGACCAGGTGACGCACGGCGTTCACCAGACCACGGTTGGCCGGGGTGTCCTCGCGGACAACGGTCTTACCGATCTTGTTGAGGCCGAGGGTCTTGACGGTGGCGCGCTGAGCCGGGGTACGGTTCACGATGCCGTGGTGCAGGGTAATCTTCAGGTTCTTAGCCATGAGTATCACTCACCATCCTTCTCTTCGGCGGCCTTAGCGGCAGCAGCCTCTTCGCGAGCCTTGCGAGCCTCGGCAATGCCGGCGGCGCGGGCGCGCAGCAGAGCATCGGGAGCGACCTCGTCGAGCGCCAGGCCACGACGGGCGGCGATCTCCTCGGGCTCTTCGAGCTGCTTGAGGGCGTCGACGGTAGCGCGCACCACGTTAACGGCGGTGGCGGAGCCCATCGACTTGGTCAGGACGTCGGTGATGCCTGCGCATTCCATGACGGCGCGCACGGAGCCACCGGCGATTACACCGGTACCCGGGGCGGCCGGACGCAGCAGGACGGTGCCAGCAGCGTCGTGACCCTGAACCGGGTGGGTGATGGTGCCGCGGACGCGAGGCACAGAGAACATGTGCTTCTTGGCGTCCAGCTGGCCCTTGGCGATGGCGGCCGGGACTTCACGGGACTTGCCGTAGCCGACACCCACGGTGCCGTTGCCGTCGCCGACCACAACCAGTGCGGCGAAGCTGAAGGTACGGCCACCCTTGTGGGTCTTGGACACACGGTTGATGGTCACCACGCGATCGAGCAGCTCGTCGCCGTGGTTTTCTTCACGACGGTTACGACGCTCGCCACGACGGCCTTCACCGCGCTGGCCACGACGACCCTTGCGGTCCTCGTTGTTGGATTCGGTCGCCACAGTGTTCTGAGTTTCTTCAGCCACTTGGGTTTCCTTCGTTTCGTTGTCGCTCACAGTGCAAGACCTCCCTCGCGGGCGCCATCAGCAACGGCTGCGACGCGACCGGTGTACTTGTTGCCACCGCGGTCGAACACGACTGCGGTGATGCCGGCAGCCTTGGCCTTCTCGGCGATCAGCTCGCCGACCTTCTTGGCGGCCTCAGTCTTGGTGCCTTCGAAGCCGGCGAAGTCGGCCTGAAGAGTGGAGGCAGACACCAGGGTAATGCCCTTGGTATCGTCGACCACCTGAGCAACCATGTGACGGTTGGAGCGGGTGACCACCAGGCGCGGACGCTCGGGGGTACCGGAGATGCGCTTGCGGATACGCGCGTGACGGCGCTTGAGAGCTACCTTCTTGCCTTTTCCGAGAATAGCAACGCTCATATCACTTACCAGCCTTTCCAGCCTTGCGCAGGATGCGTTCATCGGAGTACTTGATGCCCTTGCCCTTGTAGGGTTCCGGAGCGCGCAGCTTGCGGATGTTGGCGGCAACCTGGCCCACGACCTGCTTGTCGGTGCCTTCGACAACCACGTGGTTGGCGTCGGTCACCTTCAGGGTGATGCCTTCGGGCGGGTTGACGGTGATGGTGTGGGAGTAGCCGAGGAAGAACTCGATGCCCTGGCCCTTGGCGACGGCGCGGTAACCGGTGCCGACGATCTCAAGAGTCTTGGAGTAGCCATCGTGAACACCCTTGACCATGCCGGCCATGATGGAACGAGCCAGACCGTGCTTGGCACGGGTCGGACGCAGGTCATCAGCGGCGGTCAGGACAATCTCGTTGCCTTCAACGGCAGCGGTGATGCCTTCCGGAACCACGTAGGAGTCAGAACCCTTAGCGCCCTTGGCGGAGAAGTTCTGGCCTTCAATCTTGACTTCAACGCCAGCAGGGATGGCGATGGGGAGCTTACCAATATGCGATGCCATGTTTCAGCTCTCCTTTCTCACCACACGAAGGCGACAATTTCGCCGCCAATGCCTCGGTCGAGGCATTCCTTCTGAGTCAGCAGTCCCGAAGAAGTCGAGATGATGGCGATACCCAGGCCACCGAGCGGCATCGGCAGGGAGTCGGACTTCGCGTAACGACGAAGGCCCGGCTTGGAGATGCGCTTGATACCCTGAATGGAACGCTCACCGTTCGGACCGTACTTGAGGGTGACCTCAAGAGTCTGGCCGACCTTGGCTTCCTTAGCGGTGAAGTCCTTGATGTAGCCTTCACGCTTCAGGATCTCGGCGATGTTCGCCTTGAACTTGGAGTACGGCATATCCACGGTTTCGTGCTTGGCCGCGCTCGCATTACGCAGACGCGTAAGCATGTCTGCGATCGGATCTGTCATTGTCATTTGGGCTTGTTGCCCTTTCTCGCTATGGTTTCCGCCGCCCTCACGCTTCTTCTAGAAGCGTTCGGGCCGCGGACCTTCAGCGTCGATGTTTACCAACTGGACTTCGTAACGCCGGGCAGTTCACCGCGGTGAGCCTTCTCACGAAGGCAGATGCGGCACAGGCCGAACTTGCGGTAGACGGAGTGGGGACGACCGCAGACCTGGCAGCGCGTGTAAGCGCGGACCTTGAACTTCGGCTTGCCGGCCGCCTTGTTCTTAAGAGCGGTTTTTGCCATATCAGTTCTCCTTGAAGGGGAAGCCGAGGTGCTTCAGCAGCGCGTAAGCTTCCTTGTCGTCCTTGGTGGAGGTCACCACAGTGATGTCCATACCGCGCACGTGATCGATCGAATCAGGATCGATCTCGTGGAACATGGACTGCTCGGTGAGACCAAAGTTGTAGTTGCCCTGGCCATCGAACTGGTGGCCGTTGATGCCGCGGAAGTCGCGGATACGGGGCAGCGCGAGGGTCAGCAGACGGTCCAGGAACTCCCACATGCGGTCGCCACGCAGGGTGACGTACGCACCGATGGCCTGGCCTTCACGCAGGTGGAACTGCGCGACGGACTTCTTGGCCTTGGTGATCTTCGGCTTCTGGCCGGTGATCAGGGTGAGGTCCTTGACGGCACCTTCGATGAGCTTGGAGTCGCGGGCAGCGGCACCAACACCCATGGAGACGACGACCTTCTGGACACGGGCAACCTGCATCGGGTTGGAGTACTTGAACTCCTTCTCGAGCTCAGGAATGATCTGCTCGTTGTACTTGACCTTCAAGCGCGGGGTGGCCGGCGCTTCGACAGTAGTATCGGTCATGCCAGCTCCTTTCCGGACTTCTTGGCGACGCGCACGCGCACGGTCTTCACCTTGCCGTCACGCGCCTCTTCCTTAACGGTGATGCCAACGCGGGTCGGCTGCTTGGTCTCCGGATCGATGACCATCACGTTGGAGCGATGGATCGGAGCCTCAGTGGAGACGATGCCAGCCTGCTGGCCCTGCTGCGTTGCACGCACGTGCTTCTTGACGATCTGCACGCCTTCGACGATTAGTCGATCGTTGGAGAGCACCTGCTTGACGGTGCCTTCCTTGCCGCGGTCCTTGCCGCGGATGACCTTGACCAGGTCGCCGCTCTTGATCTTGGCTGCCATGTCAGATCACCTCCGGGGCGAGGGACACGATCTTCATGAACTTGTGCTCGCGCAGTTCACGACCGACCGGTCCGAAGATACGAGTGCCCTTCGGTTCACGGCCGGAGCCGAGAATGACGGCGGCGTTCTCGTCGAACTTGATGTAGGAACCATCCGCACGGCGGGATTCCTTGACGGTACGGACGACAACGGCCTTAACCACGTCGCCCTTCTTGACCGACCCGCCAGGAATGGCGTCCTTGACGGAGGCGACGATCACGTCGCCGATGCCGGCATAGCGTCGCTTCGATCCGCCGAGCACGCGGATGGCGAGGAGTTCCTTCGCACCCGTGTTGTCGGCGACATGAAGCCGCGTTTCCTGCTGAATCATTGATTCTCCTTAGCCGAGCTGGTTCTCCCCATTTACCGGGGCATCGTGGTTGCCCATAATGCCCCGGTAAATGGCGAGCCTTGCCGAACTTTACTTACTTGGCGCGCTCGATAATGGATTCGAGACGCCAGCGCTTGGTCTTGCTCAGAGGCCGAGTTTCCATAATACTCACGAGGTCGCCAATGTGGGCGTCGTTGTGTTCATCATGGGCCTTGACCTTGCTGGTGGAACGAACGACCTTGCCGTACAGCGGGTGGGTCGAACGCTGCTCGAGCTCGACGGTAATCGTCTTGTCCATCTTGTCGGACACGACGTAGCCGCGGCGAACCTTACGGAAGTTACGCTCTTCAGCCATAATCACTTCTCCTTGGATTCGGTAGCGGCCGGCTCCTGGCTGATGCCAAGCTCACGCTCGCGAAGCACGGTGTACATGCGGGCGATGTCGCTCTTGACAGCCTTGAGACGGGCGGTGTTCTCGAGCTGACCGGTGGCGTGCTGGAAGCGCAGGTTGAACAGCTCTTCCTTGGACTTCTTCAAGAAGCCTTCGATTTCCGCGTTGGTCTTCTCGTTGAGATTCTTGATGGAGTAATCAGCGGTACCGACTGCCATCAGATATCACCACCTTCACGTGCGATAATGCGGCACTTCATCGGGAGCTTGTCGATAGCGCGGCGGAGGGCTTCCTTAGCGATGTCCTCGGACACACCACCGATTTCGAACATCACGCGACCAGGGCGCACGTTCGCAATCCAGAACTCCGGGGCACCCTTACCGGAACCCATTCGGGCACCGAGCGGGTGCTTGGTCAGCGGACGATCCGGGAAGATCGTGATCCACACGCGGCCACCACGCTTGATGTAGCGGGTCATGGCGATACGCGCGGCTTCGATCTGACGGTTGGTCACGTAGGCCGGGGCGAGGGACTGGATGGCGAAATCACCGAAGTTGATCTCGTTGCCGCCCTTGGACATGCCAGAACGCACAGGGCGGTGCTGCTTGCGGTACTTAGTCCTCTTGGGGATAAGCATTCTTGCTCACTCCTTCGTTTCTGCAGCCGGAGCGGCCTCGGCGGGAGCCTCAGCCTTGGGGGCTTCGGCGGCCTGCGGGGCGGCGGAACGGTTGCCACGGCGCGGGCGGCGATCGCCACCACGACGGCCCGGACGGTTGTTCTGCTGAGCCTGCTGCTCTTCGAACTCGGATTCGGTCATGTCGCCCTTGTAGATCCAGACCTTGACGCCGATACGGCCGTACGTGGTCTTGGCCTCGAAGAAGCCGTAATCGATGAGGGCGCGGAGGGTCTGCAGCGGAACGCGGCCCTCACGGTAGAACTCGGAACGGCTCATTTCCGCACCGCCGAGGCGGCCGGAGAGCTTGATGCGGATACCCTTGGCACCGGCGCGCATGGCGTCCTGCTGGGCCTTACGCATGGCACGACGGAAGGTGACGCGGTTGGTCAGCTGCTCAGCGATGCCCTGAGCGACGAGCTGGGCGTCCAGCGCGGCGTTCTTGACTTCGAAGATGTTGAGCTGGACCTGCTTGCCGGTCAGCTTCTCGAGCTTGGCGCGGACGCGCTCAGCCTCGGCGCCACGACGACCGATCACGATGCCCGGACGGGCGGTGTGAATGTCGACGCGAACGCGGTCGCGGGTGCGCTCGATGACGATGCGGGACACGCCAGCGCGCTCGAGGTCCTTGCTCATCTCCTTGCGGATCTGATCATCCTCAAGCACGAAGTCGCGGTAGCGTTCGCCGGCCTTGTTGGAGTCGGAGAACCACTTGGAGCGGTGGTTCTCAGTGATGCCCAGACGGTAGCCAAACGGATTGATCTTCTGACCCATCTTTAGCGGGCTCCTTCCTTGTTAGCCACGACGACCGTGATGTGGGAGGTGCGCTTGTTGATGCGAGCAGCGCGGCCCTGGGCACGAGCGCGGAAGCGCTTGAGGGTCACACCTTCGTCAACGTAGGTCTCCTTGATGTACAGGTCGTTCTCGCGGAACGGCTCGCCGGCCTTGTCGGCCTTCACACGAGCGTTGGCGATGGCGCTCTCCAGGGTCTTGCGGACCGGCAGGGCCGCAGCCTGAGGGGCGAACTTCAAAATGGTGACGGCTTCGGTCGCCTTCTTGCCGCGGATGAGGTCGACCATGCGGCGAGCCTTGCGCGGCGTCACGCGGACGTGACGAGCGATTGCTTTAGCTTCCATGTTCTATTCCTTATCCTTAGCGACGGGCCTTCTTGTCGTCCTTCACGTGACCCTTGAAGGTCTTCGTGGGGGCGAACTCACCCAGCTTGTGACCAACCATGGCCTCGGTGACGAACACCGGGACATGCTTGCGACCATCATGAACGGCGAAGGTGTGTCCGATGAAATCAGGGGTGATCATCGAACGACGGGACCACGTCTTGATGACGTTCTTGGTGCCCTTCTCGTTCTGCTCGTCGACTTTCTTCTGCAAGTGGGCGTCGACGAAGGGGCCCTTCTTGATGCTACGAGTCATCTTCTCGATACTCCCTTACTTGCGGTTCTTGCCGGACGGACGGCGACGAACAATCATCTTGTTCGAAGCCTTCTTCGGACGACGAGTACGAACCTCGCCCTTGCCCCACGGGGAGACCGGCGGCTTACCACCGCGGGTACGACCGCCGTGCGGGTGGTCGACCGGGTTCATGGACTCACCACGGGTGATCGGACGGCGGCCGATCCAGCGGGCGCGGCCAGCCTTGCCGAGCTGAATGTTGGCGTGGTCCTCGTTGCCGACCTCGCCGACGGTAGCGCGGCAGCGCGCGTCGACGTTGCGGATTTCGCCGGACGGCATACGCAGCTGAGCGTAGGCGCCATCCTTGGCGACGAGCTGAACGGCAGCACCAGCGGAACGAGCGATCTTAGCGCCGCCCAGCGGGCGGAGCTCGATGGCATGGACCACGGTACCGGTCGGGATGTTCTTCAGCGGCAGGTTGTTGCCCGGCTTGATATCAGCCTGAGCACCGGTCTCGATGACGTCGCCCTGCTTGATGCCCTTCGGCGCGATGATGTAGCGCTTCTCGCCATCTGCGAAGTGCAGGAGGGCGATACGGGCGGAGCGGTTCGGATCGTACTCGATCTCGGCAACCTTGGCGGGCACGCCGTCCTTGTCCCAACGCTTGAAATCGATGAGACGGTACTGACGCTTGTGGCCGCCGCCGCGATGACGGGAGGTGATACGGCCGTAAGAGTTACGACCGCCGGTCTTGGACTTCTTGCGAACCAGCGACTTCTCAGGCGTAGAACGAGTCAGCTCGGAGAAATCCGAGACGGACGCGTTGCGGCGGCCTGCGGTCGTCGGCTTATAAACGCGGATAGCCATAATGTAGTTCTTCCTTTAACTTTTCTCGGCTAACCTTCAGTTACCAAAGATGTCGATCGTCTGGCCCTCGGCGACGGTCACGATCGCACGCTTCTGGGAAGCGCGCTGGCCGAAACCGGTGCGAGTGCGCTGCTTCTTGCCAGCGCGGTTGAGGGTGTTGACGTTCGTCACCTTGACCTTGAAGATCTCTTCGATTGCCTGCTTGATCTGCACCTTGTTCGCATCCGGAGCCACCACGAAGGTGTACTGGCCACGGTCGGAAGCGGCGTAGCTCTTCTCGGAGACGACGGGCTTAAGAATCACGTCGTGAGCGGGCTTGTGAATAGCGACCATCTAAATCAGGCCTCCTTCGGCTCGGTCTTGGCAGCCACGAAAGCCTCGAAGGCTTCCTTGGTGAAGACCACGTACTGCGAGGTAATCACGTCGTACGTGTTGAGCTGATCGACGAAAATCGGGTGAACGGTCGGGATGTTGCGCACGGAGAGCCACTCGTTGATGTTGTCGCGAGTGAAGACGACCGTGGTGAACTTGTCCGCGGTAATCGGGGCCAGAGCGGCGACAGCGGCCTTGGTGGACGGCTCGGTGATACCGAACTCCACCACGGCAACGCGACCGGCGTTGGCGCGATCGGACAGGGCGTAGCGCAGAGCTGCGGCCTTCATCTTCTTGGGGGTGCGCTGAGAGTAGTCACGCGGCTGCGGGCCGAACACGGTGCCGCCGTGGTACCACTGCGGTGCACGGATGGAGCCCTGACGAGCACGACCGGTGCCCTTCTGCTTCCACGGCTTCTTGCCGCCGCCGGAAACCATGCCACGAGTCTTGGTGGCGTGGGTGCCCTGACGAGCAGCAGCGAGCTGAGCGGTGACAACCTGGTGGATCAGCGGGATGTGAGCCTGGACATCCTCGGCGGAAACGCCGAAGAGAGCCTCAGGAGCTTCAACGGTGCCGGTGGCCTGGCCCTTGGCGTCGGTGACGTTCAGAGTAACGTTTGCCATGGTTTATCAGGCTCCCTTCACAGCCGAGCGGACGAGAACGATGCCGCCCTTGGGGCCAGGAATGGCGCCCTTGATGGCGAGGATGCCGTTCTCGACATCAGCGGAGACGACGGTCAGGTTCTGGGTAGTGGCGGTCACATGACCCATGCGGCCGGCCATACGCTTGCCCTTGAGAATACGGCTCGGAGTGGCGCATGCGCCCACAGAACCGGGACGGCGCTCGTTCTTGTGAGAACCGTGAGTACGGCGGTAGGACTTGAAGCCCCAACGCTTGATGGTACCGGCGAAGCCCTTACCCTTGGTGGTGCCGGTCACGTCGACCTCAGCACCCTCTTCGAACAGATCAGCGGCCAGTTCCTGGCCAGCCTCGAACTGATCGACGTCGTCGGTGCGCACCTCGACGAGGTGGCGACGCGGGGTGACACCGGCCTTGGCAAAGTGGCCAGCCAGCGGCTTGGTCACCTTGGTGGGATCGATGGCGCCGTAGCCGAGCTGGACAGCCTTGTAGCCGTCAGATTCCTCGGTCTTCACGGCGGTCACCACGTTGGTGGACACGTCGACAAGAGTGACGGGCACGAAGAAGCCGTTCTCGTCCCACACCTGGGACATGCCGAGCTTCTTGCCCAGCAGAGCCTTGCGATTAGACATAATGCTTCCTCCTCCCTTACAGCTTGATTTCGATGTTGACGTCCGCAGGCAGATCGATGTGCATCAGGGAGTCCACGGCCTTGGGGGTCGGGTCCACGATGTCGATGAGGCGCTTGTGAGTGCGCATCTCGAAGTGCTCGCGAGAATCCTTGTACTTATGAGGAGAACGGATAACACAGAAGACGTTCTTCTCGGTCGGCAGCGGAACGGGGCCAACAACAGTTGCGCCCGCGTTCGTCACCGTTTCGACGATCTTCTTCGCCGATTGGTCGATGACCTCGTGGTCATAGGACTTAAGCCTGATGCGGATTTTCTGTCCCGCCATTGCCGTCCGCCCTTTCTAGCGATGTTCGTTGTACTGTTTACCAACCTGCTTCTAGGGCACCGGCGCGCATGGCCTCCCTTGGACATACGTCCTCTGGCGGTCATCCGACATCAGTGCGCGGTTTCCGGCTGTCACTTCACTTGAAGTGGCTCCCGGCCCGCGCTCGCTTTTTTAATTCCAATTTGCGAGCCCAAATCAGGCAACTTGTTTATTCAAGCATTGAGGTGGGACAGTGGAGTTCGCGCGTGTCGCGCTCATGCCGTTCGTATTACCTCGCGGCATAGCCGCTCGGCGTCTGTTCGATTGTCGCAATGCAGGTCTCACATCTTTCTTATTGAGAACCATTCGCTGCGATATCATGACAGATATGACTTCCCGCCGCAAGACTCTTAAACGCGATTGGTTCGACAACCAACCTGGCGCATGGGTAATGGTTATGCTGCCCGCTGTGGCTGGCTTCTTTATCGGCGGGCCTAATCTTGATACGCTTTGGCTATTGGCGACGTGGGCCGTGTGCTATTGCGTGCAGTTCAGCGCCGCGCACTGGTTCAAAGCACACTTTTCACGCCGTTATCTGCCGCCGATGCTCACTTATGCCGTAGCGCTCATCGTCATCGGCTTGCCATTCCTGATTACGCATACCGGCATACTGCGTTGGGCTCCCTTATATATAGTGCTGGTTGCGCTGTCGATGCTGTCCTCGTGGCTGAGGAAGGAGCGCTCGCTGTGGGGCAATGCCGTGTCGGTGATTGCCGCGTCGGCCATGGCCACGGTGATCGCGTCGTTTGGCAGCACTGTTGAGACGGCATGTGTTATGCCCATCAACGCAGCACATGCCTCGTGCGCAGCCGCTGATGTCACCGCCGCACGCGCCGCGATTCGGAATATGCCAGATTTGAGCCAGATATTCGACCTTCACGCCTGGTGGCCCGCGGGTTCATTGCCCGTGAGCGGGCTGATTGCCACCGTGCTGTTTGCGCTGACGCAGTATGGGTCGGTTTTGGTGGTCAAAACCATGATCCGGGAACGCGGGAAGCGTTCGTACGTGGCGGCTTCGTGGGTATGGCATGTGGCGCTATTGCTGCTAGCCGCCGTGCCGGCTGGACGCAGCCCGTATCTGATTGCGATGACTGTGCTGCTGTTGGCCCGCGCCGTTGCGTTGCCGGTGGTTACACGGCGCACAACCTTGAAGCCCGTGGTGACCGGCATTACCGAGGCGTTTGCCAGCTTTATTGCTTTTGGCTGCATAATTGCGGCGATTTAGCGACGCTTCAGCGATTCCATGGGGAGGTAATTACCTCATGGGGCGGTAATTGGCCCATGGGGCGGACGGTAAAATTTTACCTTCCGCAGAATAGAGCCGTTTTCGTACACCGCCCCATGGGGGTTTTCACCGCCCCATGGGCAAGTTACCGCCCCATGAGTGGGTTACCGCCCCATGGAGGTACCTGCTGGCTGAGGGAGCGCCACATATGCAAAGGAGCCCGGCCCCTGTAATGGGGTCGGGCTCCTTGTGTCGCGCTATGCAGCCACTAAGCTGCAACACCGCGGTTGGTGGCTACTGATGGTGCCACCAACCACAAACCGCCTGCAATCAACGCTCGGAGGCTTCCTCAGTGGCGGCCTCACCCTCGCGCTCGATGCGCAGCTTGTGGCCTTCCGCCTGGGAGACACCGTAGTAAGCACCGACGGCGATGTCCTTCATGTCGTTGATCAGCGGGATGCGCGGGTTGGCCGGGGTACACTGGTCCTCGTAGGCGCGCATGCCGATCTGATCGAGCACGGACCAGAAGTAGTCCTCGTCCACACCGCAATCCTGGAAGCTCTTGTTCATGCCGAGCTTGTTGTCACGGTAGTCCTCGACGGCCTTCGCCAGGTTCTCCACGGCTTCGGCCGGGGTCTTGCCGGTGTCGATGCCGAGGTTGCGGGCGATGTCCTGGTAGCGCTCCGGGGCGATGTACTTGTTGTACTTCGGCCAAGAGGTGGGCTCCTCAGGAATCTGGCCGTTGTAGCGAATCACGTACGGCAGCAGGATGGAGTTGGTACGGCCGTGGGCGATGTGGCACAGGGCACCGATGGTGTGGGCCATGCCGTGGCACATGCCGAGGAACGCGGAGCCGAATGCCATGCCGGCCATGGTGGCGGCGTTGTGCATCTTCTCCTGAGCGTTGGTCTTGGCCAGGCCGGGCTCGCCATTGACGGACTCAGCCAGGTTGTCCCAGATGAGCTTGGCCGCGTGCAGGGCCATGCCGTCGGTGAAGTCGTTCGCGTACACGGACACGTAGGCTTCCATCGAGTGGGTCAGGGCGTCGAAGCCGGCGTCGGAGGCCAGCTTGCGCGGCTGGGTGCGAGCCAGCACCGGGTCCACGATGGCCACGGACGGGGTCAGCGCGTAGTCGGTGATCGGGTACTTGTAGCCGGTCTTGTGATCGGTGATCACGGCGAACGGGGTGACCTCGGAACCGGTGCCGGAGGAGGTCGGGATGCACACCAGCTTGGCCTTCTTGCCCAGCGGCGGGATCTTGAAGGCACGCTTACGGATATCGAAGAACTTCTCGCGCACGTCGGAGAAGGCGATTTCCGGGTGCTCGTAGAGCAGCCACATAATCTTGGAGGCATCCATCGGGGAGCCGCCGCCAACCGCGATGATCGTGTCCGGCTCGAACTCCTCGCGCATCATCTCAGCGCCCTTTTCGACGGTCTCGACGGAGGGCTCCGGCTCGACGTAGTCGATGATGCGGAAGGTCACACGGTTAGAGCGGGCGCGCAGCTGGTCGATGATCTTGTCGACAATGCCGAGCTGCTCCATGACCTTATCGCACACGATGACGGCCTTCTCGATGCCGTACATGTCGCGCAGGTACTTGATGGCGTTCGGCTCGAAGTAGGTCTTGGCCGGGATCTTGAACCACTGCATGTTGTTGTTCCTCCGAGCAATGCGCTTGATGTTAACGAGATTCACGGCCTGCACGTTGCCGGACACCGAGTTGCCGCCGTAGGAGCCGCAGCCCAGGGTCAGCGACGGGGCGATGGAGTTGTAGATGTCGCCGATGCCGCCAAGGGAGGAAGGCTGGTTCCAGATGATGCGGCAGGCGTGCATACGGACGCCGTACTCACGCACGAGCTCCTGGTTGTTGGTGTGGATGGCGGCGGTGTGGCCGGCACCCAGCTTGAGCATCTTCTCGCACATCTCGAAGGCCTGCTCCTTGTTGTCGGCCTTGAGCACGGCCTGCACCGGAGCGAGCTTCTCGTGGGTCAGCGGCTCGTCGTCGGAGACTTCCTTGCACTCGGCGGCCAGAATGGTGGCGTCGGCCGGAATCTCGAAGCCAGCAGCCTTGGCGATGAACTGAGGGGACTTGCCCGGCACCGCGGAGTTCAGCACGGGCTTGACGCCGGAACCGGCAGTGCAGCCGAACATGTACTGTTCCAGCTTGGCCTTCTCTTCGGCGTTGACGAAGTAGGCCTTACGGACCTTGAGCTCCTTGATGAGCTGGTCGTAGACGTCCTTGTGGGCGATGATGGCCTGCTCGGTGGCGCAGATCATGCCGTAATCGAAGTGCTTGGAGAGCACCAGATCGTTGGCGGCACGCACGATGTCCACATCGGAATCAACATAGGCCGGGGCGTTGCCGGCACCCACGCCGAGGGCGGGCTTGCCGGAGGAGTAAGCGGCCTTGACCATGCCCGGACCACCGGTGGCGAGGATCGTGGCCACGCCCGGGTGCTGCATCAGCGCGCCGGTGGCCTGGATGGACGGGTGCTCGATCCACTGGATACAGTTCTCGGGAGCACCGGCCTCGATGGCGGCGTCGCGCACAATCTTGGCGGCCTCGACGGAGCACTTCTGCGCGCCGGGGTGGAAGCCGAAGACGATCGGGCAGCGTGTCTTCAGGGCGATGAGGGACTTGAAGATGGCGGTGGAGGTCGGGTTGGTAACCGGGGTGACACCGGCGACCACGCCGACGGGCTCGGCGACCTCATCGATGCCCATCACGTCGTCTTCACGGATGATGCCGACGGTCTTCTGGCCGGCCAAGTAGTTGGTGACGTGCTCACAGGCGAAGATGTTCTTGGTAGCCTTGTCTTCCACGAGACCACGGCCGGTCTCGTCGACAGCCATCTTGGCGAGAACGAGGTGCTTGTTCAGAGCGGCGATGGAGGCCTTGGCGACGATACGATCAACTTGCTTCTGGTCGAGGTTCTCGAATTCGACGAGAGCCTTCTTGGCGCGGGCAACCAGCGCGTCAACTTCGGCCTCAGCTGCGGCCTGCTTCTCTTCTGGAGTCGGCTTGGTAGCTTCGACCTTCTTCTTTGCTTCTGCCACTTGGGGTCCTCCTCGATCTTCTTGGGGTATATGGCAAAGTTCTGGGCCATCGCCTCGTCACCTCAGTTGCACCAGCGGGATACCGCCTCAGTAACCGAAAATGACCGGTGATGCGTTGTCACATTGCACATGTGACCTGAGCCACAATATACCGAACGGTTCGGCACGATGCACACGCACAAAATCGACGGCGTTTCACGTGCGATATTGAACAGTTTTTGTTAAGAGTTGTGCGAGATATCGAACAAATTCTCACTTTATTCGGCGATTTGGTACTTTTTGTTCACTTTTTACCGAAAATCACATGCCTGCAAACAACGCAATCCGACAACTTTTTTAAATCAAGTTTCCAAAAGTACTCATTTTCTCCACATTTCTAGAAAATTGGTTTAAAAAAGTACCCAAATCGCCTACAAATATACGATTTTTGTCTCACAATCTCCGCGTCGAGGCACATGAAAGCCACTTTCATAAAGTATACTTGCATATATCTCATCGCACAAAGGGGCAAATATGAGGGCAATGCCATCAACTGCAGTGAAAGCGCACAACCGCAGTGCCATGACCCAGTATCTGTATGGCCATAGCCATGTCACCAAGCAGGAACTGGAACGCGAGCTCGGCCTCAGCCTGCCCACCATCACCCAAAATCTGCGCGCCCTAGAAGATGACGGACTCATCCGCAAAGGCGAACTGCAGGATTCCACCGGCGGGCGCAAGGCGCAAAATTATGAGTTCAATCCCGATCATCGCACTGCCATCGGGGTAGTGATGCGGTCCAACGAACTGCGCCTGTGCGCGATTAACCTGTACGGCAACGTCATCGAAAAACGCAACGATGCCCTGCCTTACCGCAACACCAACGTTTACTACCAGCGTATCGGCGGCATCATCAACAACTTCGCCGCCGACGTCGAAAAGAAGCACGGCAAGGTGCTCGGCGTCTCGTTCGCCATCCAAGGCATCCTCTCCCCCGACGCCACCACCATCATCTTCGGCACCATTATGGGCAACACTGGGCTCACGCTCGAAACCATCAGCCAATCGGTCCATTACCCGTGCATGATGATCCACGATTCCGATGCCTCAGCCATGGCCGAACTCTGGTTCGACTCCACGCTCACCGATGCGGTGTGCGTCTATCTGGAGCGACGCCCGGGCGGCGCGGTGATCGCGGGGGGCAAACTGTATCAAGGCCCGAACCAGTGCAACGGCGCCATCGAACACATGACGCTGGTGCCGGGCGGCCGCGAATGCTACTGCGGCCAGCGCGGTTGCATGGACACCTACTGCTCGCCGGAGACCTTGCCCGAGGATTACGAAAGCATTCCCGGCTTCTTCAGCGTGCTTGAGCAGGGCGAACGGCATCATCGCGAGCGCATGGATGAGTGGCTGGATTACGTGGCGCAGGCCATCGTCAACGCGCGATCCATCATCGCGGGCGACGTGATTGTCGGCGGTGAAGCAGCCCAGCATCTTGAAGACAGTGACATCGAGGATCTGAAGGCGCGCGTCATCGCACGCAGTCCGTTCGGCACCGACCATTTCAATCTGCGCAAGAGCTACTGCGCCGAAGACCAGAACATCATCGGTGCCGCGTTGCGGTTCGCCGAGAATTATCTCGACGACATCTGTGGTGCTGCGGAACGCGGCAGGAAATCAAGGGCTTCCACCAAAAGTGACAACACGTCTACAATGGAGGTATGAAAAACCCACCGTTGCATCGTTACGCCACTCGCCCAGGGCTGTACTTCACTGACGACGGTGGGGCTGACGTCGTTGTTCGTTCCGAAACCGCCGATCAGGTTTGGCTATGCGTACTGGAGCCCATTGATGAGCCCAGCGCTTTCTTCCAAGACGCCATCCGCCTGTTCGAGGACCCGAATATCTCCTTTATCCAGCAGATCCATGAGTTCCCGGTATGCACGCGCATCATCGAACATTTGTATCTGCGCGAGACCTTGTTCCGCATGACCGGGCCGAACTACGGCCTGTGGTACGTGCACCTGCCCAAAGCATGGGACGGCATGCGTTATGGCTACCGCGTGGACGGCGCATGGGACCCGAAACACGGCGTGCGCTTCAATCCATACAAATTCCTGCTTGACCCGTATGGCAAGGGCATCGACGGCTCCATGGAGCTCACCCCCGCCGCCTTCTCCTATGAATGCGATGTCGTGGACCGCAAGGTAATCGGCTCGGCATACGGTGCCATGAGCACCGTAGACTCGCTCGGCCATATGCCGGTGTCCGTGGCCATCGACGATCGCGATACCCATAAGCATGAGGGCGACCCGCAGCACCCGCATGTGCCGTGGCGCAAAACCGTCATCTATGAGATGCACGTCAAAGGCTTCACCGCCAACGCACCGTGGCTGCCCGAATCATTGCGCGGCACGTACGCCGGACTCGCACACCCCACCACGCTCGCCTATCTGCAGGGTCTAGGCATCACATCCATCGAACTGCTGCCGATTATGGCCAAGCAGGACGAGCTCTTCCTGCAAGAACACGGCCGCAAGAACTACTGGGGCTACTCCACCCTCAGCTACTTCGCCCCCGAACCCTCCTACGCCACTAAAGCCGCCCAAGAGAAGGGCGCGGCCGCCGTGCGCCAAGAAGTCATAGACATGGTGCGCGCACTGCACGAGGCCGGCTTCGAAGTCATCATGGACGTGGTCTACAACCACACATGCGAAGGCGGCGTCGAAGGCCCGACGGTCTGCTGGCGCGGCCTCGACGATCTGGCCTACTATCGCCATCAAAAATCCAATACCGGTCGACTCGAAGACACCACCGGCTGCGGCAATACGCTGGACTTCACCAACACGCATGTGGTCACCTTTGCCATCGACTCATTACGATACTGGGCCAAGCGTATCGGCATAGACGGTTTCCGCTTCGACCTTGGCGTCACGCTGGCCCGCCTGGAAGGCGAATTCACCCATCATCACCCGTTCCTCTACGCCCTGCGTTCCGATCTGCTGCTGGGCAACCTGAAGCTCATTATGGAGCCGTGGGATCTGGGCAACCTCGGCTGGCGCACCGGCCAATTCTCCGTGCCGTTCGCCGAATGGAATGACCGCTTCCGCGACACGGCCCGCACCTTCTGGCTTGAGGATGTGGACGGCGGCTCCGATTTCGGGCGTATCAGTTTGCAGGAGATGTCCACGCGACTCTGCGGCTCGGCCGATCTGTTCGCCACCGAACCAGGGCGTGGCGCTCCGGCCTCCATCAATTTCGTGTCCTGCCACGACGGTTTCACGCTGACGGACCTCACCAGATACCGCTCCAAGCACAATGAAGCCAACGGCGAAAACAATAATGATGGCTCGTCGGTGAACCATTCCGCCAATTTCGGCGTCGAAGGCGTCACCGATGATCCAGACGTCATTGCGGCACGCGAACAGGCGGCCATGAACATGATCGGCATGCTGCTGCTCTCGCTGGGTACGCCGATGATGCTCGCCGGCGACGAATTCCGCAACACGCAGGACGGCAACAACAACGCCTACTGCCAAGACAACGACATCACGTGGCTGAAGTGGGATTGGATGTATTCCACCAACAAGACGCGCGAAATGCGCCGCTTGGAAACTGTGTCTCGACTGGTGGCGCTACGTAAATCACTGGACCTGTATCACCACGAGGACTTCTTCACCCGACTGACCCAGCTCGGCCTACTCAAGCCCTCAAGCCGCGTGCAGTGGTTCCTGCCCGACGGCACCACGCCGATGGAGCGTGACTGGTTCGATCTGGGCGTACGTAGCTTCACCATGCGATTGCTGTCCAACAGTGAGGTGGACGTGTGCATTGTGGTCAACGGCACCGCTGACGACCGCACATTCCGCCTGCCGCCAGACACTCACTGGACGCCTAAATGGTGCTCGGCCGAAATCAACGGCCGCCGAGCCGGGCATGGCACTCAGGTCGAGGAATGCGATTTGAACGGTGACACCACCGTCTGGACGCAGCATGTACCGGACGCCAGCGAGACAGTACTCAAGATGGTCGAAGAAGTGGCCATGCAGCGTACGGAATCCTCGACTGAGAATGAAGCGGATACCATCAAATTCGCGATGCCAGTAACAGATCACGCCGCAAACGGCACCTCGTCCGCGCCTCGGGATGAGGTATCAGCTGATATGCCCGATGCCCCTGTGGATGATACACCGGACACTCCCGTCGACGACAATGTCTGGACCATGCCGGCGCTGAGCATCACGCTGATGAAGCAGGTGTGAGTCACACTCAAGACAGCGCGACACAAACACAAAGGCTCTCCGCGGAATTCCGCGGAGAGCCTTTGTATGCTCGGTACAGGACAAGCGAAATTAACGCTTGGAGAACTGCGGGGCGCGACGTGCCTTGTGCAGACCAGCCTTCTTGCGCTCCACGACGCGAGCGTCGCGGGTCAGGAAGCCAGCCTTCTTCAGGGCGGCGCGGTTGGCATCACGATCGATGGCGTTCAGAGCGCGGGCAACGCCGAGGCGGATGGCGCCGGCCTGGCCGGTGGTGCCGCCGCCGTCAACGAGGACGATAGCGTCGAACTTGCCTTCGAGCTTGAGCAGAACGATCGGGGAGTTGACCTCACGCTGCAGCAGCTTGGAGGGGAAGTACTCCTCCAGAGTGCGGCCGTTGATGGTCCACTTGCCGTCACCCGGAACCAGACGGACACGGGCGACAGCCTCCTTGCGGCGACCGGTGCCGTAGCCCGGCTCAATCGCGGAGGTGCCGGTGCCAGCGCCAGCGTTGGTCTCGGTGGTGTAGTTGGTGAGCTCCTCTTCGGTCTCGACAACCTGGGAGTCGTTGGTGTTTTCAGCCATGATTCTTATCTCCTCTCAGGTTTCACTTGGCCTGCTGCGAGACCTGGGCGATCTCGAAGACCTGGGGCTTCTGCGGGGTGTGCGGGTGCTCGGCGCCACGGAAGATACGCAGGCGGTCGAGCTGCACCTTGGCCAGACGATTCTTCGGCAGCATGCCCTTGACAGCGTTCTTGATGATGCGCTCGGGGTTCTTCTCGAGCAGCTCGGCGTAGGAGTCACGACGCAGACCACCAGGACGGCCGGAGTGCGAGTAGAGTTCCTTGCCCATCTTGTTGCCAGTCAGAGCAATCTTGTCGGCATTGATGATGATCACGTGGTTGCCGGAATCGGCGTGCGGAGCGTAGGTCGGCTTGTTCTTGCCGCGCAGCAGGATTGCAGCCTGGGTGGCGAGACGGCCGAGCACCACGTCGGTGGCGTCGATGACGTACCAGTCATGAGTCAGATCAGCTGGCTTCGGAGTGAAAGTTTTCACTGGATTACCTTTTCTATATTGTGTTCCGGGTCTCAGCTGCTTGGTGTGGCTTGGTCAGGGCCGCATCCAAGAGGCGTCGAACCTCATTATCCGTGGGCTCCCTGAAAGTCCTCGATGGCGAGTGGGATAGCGCTTTGAAGGACCCCTTAGGGAAACACAACAATCCACTAGTATATCGCCGGGCTTGACATAGGGCAACTGGGGACACTCCATTGGGTTTATGGCTTCTCTTCCCCTATTTATGGTTTCTCTCCCACCCACTTCGGCTAACCGACTCACCTACGGTGAGGCAATTCCCTGCCTTCTCTCAGCTATCGCTTCTTTCAGGCCTCGTCTACGGACAGTCCACTGGACTGTCCGCTTAACGACTCGGCTCGTCAGAGGGAGGTAAAGCGGGTCAGGAATTGAAGATTTGGGCGAAGCGTTGGGCACCGGGGGTGTCGAAGAGGGTTTCGAGCGGTACCACGTTGCCCTTGGCGTCGGCCAGTGGGATGCGCCAGTTCGGGTATTCGTTGTTGGTGCCCGGCTGGTTCTGCGCACGCTTCTCCCCCACCGCGTCGGTGATCGAGGCGGCGAGCAGCTTGCACGGCGAACCCTTCAGTGCGTGGTACAGCGCGTCGACGATATCCGCCTCGTGATCCTCACGATGTTCGGCAAAGTCGGCATCAAGATAACCCTGCTCGACCAGCATGGCCAGCATCGCATCCTGCTCGGCCTTGGCGGAGGCTTCGAATTCCTCGGCCGGGCCGGTCAGCAAGCCCAGACGCTCACGAATCTTGACGTGCTCGTATTCCAGGTAACCGGCGGCCGGCGGCAAATCATGCGTATTCACGGAGGCCAATGCATACGGACGCCACTGGGAGGGGGCGCGGAACACGCCGTCGCACTGCTCGAACCATTCAACGGCGCAACCGAGAATACCGTGGCTCGACAGGGAATCGGCCACATGGTCCGGCACCACGCCGAGGTCCTCACCTACGACCACGCCGCCGGCGCGAGAGGCCTCGATGGCCAGAACGCCCAGCATGATGTCTGAGTCGTAGTACACGTAAGCGCCATCCATAGCCGAACGGTTCTCGGGAATCCACCACAGGCGGAACAGACCAAGGATGTGATCGATGCGCACCGCACCGGCACGGGCGAACATGCCATGCACCATATTGCGGTAGGCCTCGTAGCCGGTGGTCTCCAGATTGATCGGGCTCAGCGGCGGCTGGCTCCAGTTCTGGCCTTGCTGGTTGAACATGTCCGGCGGTGCGCCGACCGTGGCTCCCTTGGCGAAGCGCTCGGGATTCCACCACACGTCAGCGCCGGAGGGGTGCACGCCGACGGCCATATCGGACATGATGCCGATATGCATGCCGGCGTCCTTGGCTGCCTGTTGGGCGGAGGACAGCTGCTCGGCGGCAATCCATTCCAGCCAGCGGTAGAAGTCCAAAGTGTCCGGGTACTGCTTGCGCAGATTGGCGATTTCCGGGGAGTTGCGATTGAACTTGCGCTCCCAGTTGCCCTCCTCGCCGTTGGGCGCCCCCCACTTGTCGTAGCACAGGCACCACGTGGCATACGCCTCCAAGTCGGAACCACAGTCCGCCTTGAATTGGTCGAATACGCTTTGGCGTTCGGCGGTACGGCCGGCCTTGAAGATAATCCACAGGGCGTGCATCTTGCTGCGCCACATGGCGTCACGGTCGATGAGCTGGGAATCACCGTTCAGCGGTTCGGTGTCGGCATGCAGTCCGTCGACGGCATTCTTGTCGCCCTCGCTGAGCGTGGCATATTCGGCGATCGCCTCAGGACGGATGTACGTGAAGTTGATCAGGCGACGGCTTACCGGCAGATACGGCGACGGGGTGAGCGGGGACACCGGCTCGGCGGCATGCACCGGATTGATGAGCACGAAGTCGGCACCAGTCTTCTGCTTGGCGTCCACCAGCATGGTCTTCAGATCCTCGTAATCGCCCACGCCCCAGGAGTTGGAGGAGCGAATCGAGTACAGCTGGGCCATCCAGCCCCACAGACTGCCGCCCTTCATCGGGTCAAGCAGATCGACGCGATCAGGTGCACTGATCAAAGTGGCGTCTTGCACACGGTCGGCGACCTTGACGTGCAGCGTATGGTAACCAATCGGCAGATCGGCGGGAATGACCACAGCCGCATTCGAAATGAACGTACCATCCAAGTCGTAGGCCTGGGATCCATCTCCAGGACCAACTTCAATGGTGCCTTGATATGGCTCGCCATTCTCCAGCGTGATGCTCGCCGAAGGCACGTCCAGAATACCGGTGTTCACCAGCACCCGGTCCTCGCTACCGGCGATATGCAGCACGGTGGGTGCCACCAATCGGGCGTAACGCTCGTTCAGAATGCGTCGGATGGCGATGAGTTGGGCGCTCTCGCTGGAGGCGTCGATGCCCAGCGCTGCCAGCACCTCGATCAGGACGTCATCGTCTATCTCGTGGTAGTCATGGCTCATGCCCAAATAACTCGTGCCGACACCGACCAACTTGGCCAGTCGAATCAACGGACGGGCCAGACGCTCTTCACTCTCGGTAATCTCACTCATAGCCCCAGTCTAACGCCGTTTGATTGCGCCACACCGTAAGAAAAATGCCATGATTCCGCCAAATTATGTACTTTTTACCCTCACATAGTGAGATGTGAGCGCTCACAATGGTGGACAGGGGGTGATTGCCGGCCAAATTTGCGCGGCAAAACACAGCAATAGTGTGCTTAGCGGCGGCTTTCCACGGCGTGCCGCACCTCGGCCGAGGGGTCGTTGGCCAATTTGGCAAGCATCGCTTCGGACGTATTGGGGTTCAGTGCCACGGCACGGCGGACCATCGAAGAAAGCACCGCCGGTGCTCCCTCTTCGGATTCGGTGCCAAGTACGCCCAAGAAATCCAATGTCTCCGCATCCGCAGTGGGGTCCTGCGCACCCTCAAGCCGCATCTTCCAGCTGGTGCGCTTGTTTTTCAACGCCGTATCCCGGACCGCAGGCACCGGGTCCTTGGTCAGACGGCCGACCAGCCAATTCTTGTCGTCCCCGTTGGCGGCCACGGCTTGACGCACGGACGGTTCGGGGTCTTCGGAGAGTTTGACCAATACGTTCGGGAACGGCATGGTGTCGGCGAGGAACACACGATCGGCCACCGGGGTGTACGGGTTGCCGGCCACAGCCTCCAAAAGTGCGGTGGCGCGGGAGAACGCCGCCTGATCGGCACGGTCAGGCAACGGCCGACGGGCGAATTCGGACAGTTCGGCCGGGTCGGTGGAATGGCGCAGACGCTCGTATGTAGCGGTCAGCGGTTCGAAATCCACCGGAGCGGCGGACTCGGCTGCGGACTGCGCGCCTTGGTCCTGCTGCTGGGCGTCCGTGTCGGTTGCAGTCTCGGCCGCGGCCTCGGTTGCGGCCTCGGTGGGCTGGGTCTGCTGGCTGGTGGTGTTCTCGTCGGTCATGATGCCCAGCTTAGTCATACAGGCGTCACGCGAGCGGAACCGGAATGTTGACCATGTCAATCGGAGCCGGCACCACAGCGGCATTGAACGCTTCCCGCACACGCTCCTCGAATCGCGCGCAATCATCCTGCGGCACCACCGCGGTCAACTCGACGTTCACCGCATACGATTCATCCTCCTGACTGCCACCAAGCTGCGCCAGGATCTGCTGGAATCGGGCCAACTGCGGGTATTCGAGGCGAACCCGGTATCGCTTGGCGGTCATGATGCGGGCGGCGCGGGCGGCTTTCATCGCCAATGATGCGGCGGATGAGTACGCGCGGACCAGCCCACCGGAGCCCAGCAGAATACCACCGAAATATCTGGTGACGGCAACCACGCAATCGGTGGTGCCCGACTGCTTGAGTACGTCGAGAATCGGCTTGCCGGCGGTACCGGACGGCTCGCCGTCATCGCTCATGCGTTCGGACAGTCGCCCATCCGCGCCTCCGCACACGGCGGCATACGCCACGTGTCGGGCTTTCGGATGCTGCTCACGGATCGCAGCCACGAACGCGAGCGCCTCGTCGAGCGTATCGACATGGGCGGCGTCGCCGATAAATTCGGACTTTTTTTCGACGAGCGAATCGTGGGCGGGATCGTCGGGCGTGTTGAGAATCGTCTGCATGAGCGTGTTCCGGTGGTCGACTGGCTGGGTGTTCGATTGAGCGCGAGGCTAGGCAGGGCTATCAGCGTTCGGAGACGACGACGTTATAGTCTTCGCCGGCGAAGTAGGCGGTCAGGCAGGCGATCATCTGGCGGGTGAGCTCCTTGAACGCGCCGTCGGCACGCCAGCCGACGTGCGGGGTCAGGACGATGCCGGGCACATGGCAGATGGCGTCGTCGGCGGTCAGCGGCTCATGGTCGAACACGTCGAGTGCGGCGGGAACATCGCCCTTTTGCAGTCGGGCAAGCAGCGCACCGGATTCGATGACTTCGGAGCGGGCGGTGTTGATGAACAGGGTGCCGGGCTTCACATGCGCAAGGTTCTCGGCGGTGACGATGCCGCGCGTGGCGTTGTTCAGCGGCAGATGGACGGAGATGACGTCGCTGGTTTCGATGAGCTTGTTGAGATCGTCGACCGGAGTGGCACCGGAGCGTTCGAAATGCTCGGGCGGCACATGCGAATTCCATGCGGCGACCTCCATGCCGAGGGCGCGGGCGATGCCGGCCACGGTGGAGCCGATGCCGCCCAGTCCGATGATGCCCATGCGACGGCCGGCGAGTTGCAGTCCATCGCCGCTGGCCCACGCCCAGTTGCCGGCCTTGACGTCCTTATCGAGTTGGCCAACGCGGCGGATGAGCTCGAACAGAAGGGCGAAGGTGTGCTCGGCCACGGCGTGATCGCCATAATGTTCGGCGTTGCAGACGCGGATCTTCAGCTCGCGCGCCTTATCGAGATTGAGGTAGCTGGCGACGCCGGTACCGCAGAACACGATGCACTTGACGTGCCCCTGCCCGCTGATGGTGCGCAGCAGATCGTCCGAAATGTGGTAGCCGCCCACCAGCAGGGCGTCGGCATCCTTCAGACGCTCGGCTATGGTCGCCTCGTCGGACGTGAATTCCTCGAACATACGCACGCGGGCAACGTCGTGGAGCGCGGGGAACTGGGCCTTGATGGGCTCGATCATCGAGTCAAGCACGGACGGCATCACGACGAGGGGCAGATCGGTGCGTTCGCTTTGGGTTTCGTAAATCTCGGTCATGGGCTCCACATTAGGAGGCCGGCGGGAAAAGCGTCACCTTGCGGCTTCCCCTCCTTGAGACCAAGCCGAGCAACTATTGCTTTGCCGCCTGCTCCTGCGTGATGTTCCATTCCTTGACGACGTTCTGGTCCGCGCCCATCGAATAGATGACATCCCAGATGCGTTGGCGTATCTGAGCGTCGTAGGCTTCGTCCCAACATGTGCCTATGGGATGGTCGCTGGATATCGGGCACCATTGGTAGTTGCCTTGATGCACGTTGGCGGTGGGCACCCAGTCGATGCGGTTGACGCGCCACGACCCCTTGACGCCCTTCTTGCCGGCGAACTGGATGCGTGCGGTCACACCCTGATTGTTGACCAAGGTTTCCGGCGTGTTCGCCGACTCGGTGACGGCGTTGCCCAGACCGTAGATAATCCACGTGCCGTTATAGTTCTCGATGGGCTGCGCACAATGGCAACCGGCACCGTAAATAACGTCGAAGGCACCAGTGTCGGCAAGCTCATGGGCTTCCGAAATCTGCCAGGAATCGGCGTAATCAAGGTATTCCTGCACCGAGTGCATGGCGATGGCCACCACATCGGCACCTTGCTCGCGGGCCTTGTTGGCCTTGTCTACCGCGCGCTGGATGTCGCTGTCGTGATTCGGGTCGCCGTCTTCGCGCAGACGATCCACCTGCCAGTCCTCGTCGGCGGTCATGCCGTTGAGGGAGACCGTGCCGGTGACCAGACCCAGCTTGCCGCCGCCGGTCGGGGAATCGATGACCAACGGTTTGGTGGAGTCGGCTTCGGTTTTGTACGAGCCGGTCTGGGCGATGCCATTGGCCTCAAGCGTGCCCCACAGACGGGCGATGCCATCCGCCCCCTGATCCCAGGAATGGTTGGTGGCGTGTGTGCAGGCGTTGTATCCCACGTTGCGGGCGGCATCCGCCACTTCCGGCGGAATGTTGAAGATCGGGTACGCGGCATATGGGCCGCCGCGCTGGGCGATCGGGGTTTCGAATTCGCACACGGCGATGTCCGAAGCCTGAATGTACTGCTTCATCGGCGCGAACAGCGGGTCGAAGTTGAAGGCGGTGCCATCCGTGGCGTTGGGGTTCGGGCCTTGGAAATGGCTCCACAATCCCTCATGGAACAACAAATCGCCGTTGACCAGCATGGCGATGCAGTCCGTATCCGGGCAATCCGGTGAATTGCCGTGATGTTCGGTCACCGGTTTGGGCGTGTTCTTCGCTTTATTCAACGCGACGTCCGACACTCCGGCGTGTGCGGGGCCATTGCCGTCCGTGCGATGGGTTGCGAACCATGCGCCGATGCCCAGCGCAACGGCGAGCACGATCACGAACACGATAATCAGCGCCGCACGGTTGGTTCGTGTCGAGTTGGAGCGATGTTGCCCCTGCCCAGCGATATGGCTCATCTTTGCCCGCCCTTCGGAACTCTTCTTCTCTCTCTAGGGTACCGCCCATCTCGGTCAAGTACTGCGGGGAGGGAGGCGATGAGCAAGCGATTGGACAAGCAATATATAAACCGGTTAATCTTCAATCACCATTCACGAACACCACGCAAAAGTCTCACTTAGTGGACATTTTTCTTTCGTCGCTCGGACTTTTCCCGACGTGCCGCACTCGTTCGCCCACTAAAATGGCGGTTTGGAGGCGGACGGACAATGGCGTACCTCCGACTCCGCTTACCACAAGCGGAGACCGCCCGTCCTCGGTTATTTCAGGAGTTACTTAACCCGGAGTTTCCGGAAAACAAAAAAGTTCCGAGCTTTCACCCGGAACCTTAATCGGCGGAGTCAGAGGGATTCGAACCCTCGAGCCGTTTACACGACTAACACCTTAGCAGGGTGCCCCTATCGGCCACTCAGGCATGACTCCACGTTACGCAATAATGCGCAACAGCAAATTACTGTACCACGTCCTGCGGATACGGCGTGCCGAACGACACATTATTGAACGTCCGCGGGTGCGGCGTCGCCGGAGAACGTAACGATAACCGCGCAAATCACCAACGCCACACCGACGATTTCACCAACGCTGGGAATCTCGCCGAACGCCAGTCCCACGGCCACCGCCATGGCGGGATTGATGGATTGCATTACCGAAAATGCGCCGGATGTGGTGCGTCGCAGCGTGATCTGCTCCACCACATAGGGAATGAACGAGGCCATCAGGGAAATCACAAACAGCAGAGCCAGCAGCTTCAGCGAGCCGCCGGGCTCAAGCGCCCACGTGGCATCGGCCTTGGGGTGAACCACATGAGCCACAGCCGGCACGCCAAGGAACAGGGACTGGACCAGCCAGCCGATGGTCACGGCGATGCACAGATTATCCAGCGAATTGCCGCCAGCCGCCACGCGCCGGCCGGTGATGATATACATGCCCCACATCGACCCGCCGATCAAAATCGCAATCAGACCATACAAAAACGTGCCATTGCCGGACGGATTGGCCAATGATATGCCAGCTAACAGCACCACACCGACCGCCGCGATACCGATACCGACCCGCTCGCGCCAGCTTTTGCCGGTAATCACCGCCACCGAAAGCGGTCCCAAAAATTCGATAGACACGGCAATGCCCATATCCATATTGCTGATGGCCACATAAAACAGGGTATTCATCAGCACCAGCGAGCAGCCGAGCAGTACGACCAGCCCCCAGCTGCGGGCGTCGCGGTGAAACAGTTGCGCTCGCTTCGCCTTGTTCCAGGGCCTGCGCCACAGCAGCAACAGCACCGCCATGAATCCCACGCGATACCACACCGAGTACAGCGGATCGAGCTGGGTGAACGCAAGTTTGGCGACGGCCGTAGCCAAATAAATCACCAGTGCCTCACCAATCACGATAAGAACCACGGGAACACGGTTGAGGATACCGACCACTGCCTTCTTCATGAGGTTTACGCTACTCGGAGAGCCGGGACAGCGCGCATTGACTTGGAAGGCGTTACGGACAGTGACGCAATGTGGACGATTCCGTGGAATCGCACCCACCATGCGAAACAGCCGCACAGTGCGTAAACCCTTGGAATTCCGGCGATATTCGGCATTATGACAATGAGCGCCGCGTCATGCGCGCCACATAGTGAGCATGACCTCGTTCGGCATTCCTACAATGGTGGCATGAGCACCGCACCGAGACTTGAGGCCGCCAAACGCGATTGGGGCCACGACGAGACCGGATGCACCGTGCTGCATATCGACATGGATGCCTTCTATGCCTCATTGGAGGTGGCGCGCAACCCCGGGCTCAAAGGCAAGCCGGTAATCATCGGCACCGGGCCGCGCGCGGTGGTGTCCGCCGCGAGCTACGAAGCCCGGAAATACGGCATCAATTCGGCGATGCCGGCCGCGCGCGCCCATCGGTTGTGCCCGAACGGCATTTTTCTGCCAGTGGATATGGCGTATTACCGCATGATGTCGCACCGAATCATGCATGAGGTGTTTTTGACCGTCACCGACCGGTTCGAGCAGGTTTCGGTGGACGAGGGCTATATGGATGTGTCCGCCGCACTGCTGGAGTGGGGGCGGCCGAGCGCGATCGGCGCGTGGATTCGCGCTCAGGTGGCCGAGCGCTTCCACGTGACGTGTTCAGTGGGTATCGCCTGTAACAAACTGGTGTCCAAAATGGCCTCGACCAATGCCAAGCCGGACGGCATGCTGCTGATTCCCGCGGCCCGCTCGGCCGAATTCGTGCAGATGATGCCATTGCGTGGTATTCCGGGAATCGGGCCGTCTTTGGAGAAGCGGCTTAATGCTTGGGGCGTGCATTCGGTGGCTGAATTGGCTCAGCTGGATGAGGCTGCATTGACTCGTGCCACTGGCTCCCCGGCTGCGGCACGTGGATTATGGGCGGCCTCGCACGGGTTGGATTCCCGCGAAATTACCACGGTACGCGAGGAGAAATCCATTGGGTCCGAGGAAACCTTGGCCAAGGATACACGCGATATGCGCGTGGTGTGTGGGCTACTGCGTTCGGCCTGCGACGAAGTAACCAGCACGCTGCGGCGCAAGGGGCTGGTGGCGCGCACGCTGACGGTGAAGTTGCGGTTCGCCGACCTGAGCTATCAGACCCGGTCTTTTACGATGGAGCGGCCGACCGATACGGCCGGCGTGCTGTACCCGGAATGCGTGCGGCAGCTGAAAGTCATGCTGGGGCTACCGGCCTCGGCGGAGTCTGCCACTCCCCTGCCCAAAACTATTCGCTTGGCCGGTATGAGCACGTCTTCGCTCAGTAAGGCGGCGGCTACGGCCGTGCAGCCTTCACTGGATGACATGCTCGAAGAGGCCGACAATGCCCGCGGCCAGACCTCACAGGCGCGTTTGCATGATGCCGAGGCCGCACTGGACGCTGTGCGCCGCAAATTCGGCAACAAGGCCGCCCAGTTTGGGGCGTGAACGGCTCAACGCCACTTACGATCTCATTACGCCGTGAGACGTTCGCAGGCGGAACGGATGGCCTCGTCGGTGGCGGTGGCGGAGAAACGCAGGTAGGCGGGAGCGCCGTAGAATTCGCCGGGGCTGGGGATGATGCCGATCTTGGCGAGCTCGGCCATATCGGCCCAGCAGTCGCCGGACTTGGCCTTGACCCATACGTACAGCGCGCCGGAGGGCATTTGTGCCGAATAGCCATATGCCTTCAGTGCGTCAACCAGCGCGGATAGGCGGCGACGGTAACGCCTCCATTGCTCGTGCACAGCGGCTGTGTCCTTCAGGCCTGCGGCCATGGCGGCCTGCACTGGGCCAGGGATAATCTGGCCGATCTGCTTGCGGTATTCGGCCATTTCCTTGACCAGCCGGTAATCGCCGGCAATTAGAGCCGTACGGTAGCCGGCCATGTTGGACTGCTTGGACAGCGAGTAGAGCACCAGGATGCCAGCTGCCGAACCTTCACACACATGTGGATTCAGGGCACATGGCGTGGCGGAGAGACTGAATGCGGTATCGGAGGCGGGCTCGTTGGATTCGGCCACCGGTGCGGCAGGCACAGACGCAGCAGATGCAGACGCGGCAGGCGCAGAGGACGCGGCTGTATTGCGGCGCACCGAACGCCAGTCCATTAACGCATAGCATTCGTCGGAGAGCACCACGGCACCGATGCGACGGGCAGCAGCCACGATGTCGGTCAGCCAGTCAGCGGAGATGACCTCGCCGGAGGGATTACACGGCGAGTTGATCCAGATGGCCTTGACGTTCGGAATATTCACCCAGGAATCGACGTCGGTCACATCATCGACTTTGACCACGGTGGCGCCGGCAAGTTGGGTACCGATTTCGTAAGTCGGGTAGGAGACAGCCGGTTGGACGACCACATCGCCTTCGCCAAGGTGCAGCAGGCTGGCCATCAGCGCCACGGCCTCCTTGGAACCCACGGTGGGTACGGCGGCAGCGTTGATGGATTTCAGATCCACCCCGCGCAGTTCGCGGAACCATGTATCGATAGCGGCCTTAAGGTCGGCGGTGCCGGCGGTGACCGGGTATCCATGGGCGTTGGGGGCGTCTGCGCCGGCAACCAGCGCCTGCTGGACACTGCTCGGCACCGGGTCCACAGGCGAGCCTACGGACAGGTCGATCATGCCACCCGGCACGGTTTTGGCGGTGGCTTTGAAGCCGGCGATACGAGACCAGTCGTATGGCGACGAATATGCGTGGAAGCCCATGAGAACCCCTTTCTTGGACGGTATGTTCCTAAGATACGACGAACCCTCGGCCGTGATAGACCGAGGGTTCAATCCGAACTATGCGCTGTGTGCAGCGCTTATCCGCAAATCAGCTTACTGGTTCTGCGGCGGCAGCGCGGCGACCTGTTCCGGGTCTTTGCCGATTGGACCATTGGCGGAAGCGCCGCCCAAATCGCCGACTTCAGCGAAGAAGTTGACAGCGGCATCCTTGTACCAAGCCCACTCGTCCGGCAGATCATCCTCATAGAAGATGGCCTCGGTGGGACACACCGGTTCGCATGCACCGCAGTCGACGCACTCGTTGGGGTTGATGTACAGCGAGCGGGAACCCTCGTAAATGCAGTCGACGGGGCACTCGTCCACGCAAGCCTTGTCCTTGACATCCACGCAAGGCTGAGCGATTACATATGGCATGGAATCCTCCTTAACAAATACTGATACAAGGGTACGCGCCTGTTGGGACGCTCCTCGCTCTCAGCCGTTAACGGCCTTATCGGTTTCGGCGGACAGCGTTTCGGTCAGGTCGCCCTTGCCGAGGCGCGCATGCCAGTAGCCGTAGCCGAAGTAGATGGCGAAGCCGACCACGAGCCACACCACGAAACGAATCCAGGTGAGCACGGACAGGTTGAGCATCAACCAGAAGTTGGCCACGGCGATGAGGATCGGAATCCACGGGCTGCCGGGCATCTTGAAGGCGCGCGGCAGGTCGGGGCGCTTCTTGCGCATAATCGGGATGGAGATGGCCACCAGCGTGAAGGCGGACAGGGTGCCGATGTTGACCATGTCGGAGAGCACGCCGATGTCGAAGAAGGCGGCCACGAGCGCCACCACCGCGCCGACGACGATCTGCAGAGCGGCCGGGGTGCCATGCTTGCCGGTCTTGGACAGGCTGCGCGGCAGCAGACCATCGCGGCTCATGGCGAAGACGATACGGGTCAGGCCGAGCAACAGCACCATAACCACGGTGGCCAGGCCCAGCACGATGCCGAAGCTGATGATCTTGGCGGCCCAGTCGGCGCCCACCAGTTCGAAGGCGGTGGCCAGCGAGGGGCTGTCTTGCTTGGCGAGATCGGCATAGGAGACCATGCCGGTGGTCACCACGGCCACGAGCATGTACATGACAATGATGAGCAGCATGCCCACGCCGATGCCGAGCGGCACGTTCTTGTGCGGGTTCTTGGTCTCCTCAGAGGCGGTGGCCACCACGTCGAATCCGATGAACGCGAAGAACACGAGCGCCGCGCCCGAGAGGATGCCAGGAACGCCGTACACGGATGGGGTCATGCCGGTGGCGAACTGCCACAACGGCTGGGTCATCACGCCGGTGACGGCGGAGGAGCCTTCCACGGTGGAGGCCGGCTGGCTCGGCGGAATGAACGGGGTGAAGTTGGAGGCCTTGACGTAGAAGAAGCCGACGATCACCACAAAGAACACGATGGCGATCTTGAGCACGGTCATAGCACCGTCCACGCGGGCGCCGATCTTGGTGCCGAATACGAGCAGCGTGGTAAAGAACGCCACGATGATAATCGGGGCGATATCGATGTGGAAGGAGCCGAACGTCAGGTTGGTGTTGGCGTTCCAGCCCATCAGGCGCATGAAATCGTTGAGGTATACGCCCCAATATTTGGAAATCACGGAGCCGGCCATCAGCATTTCCAGGATCAGATCCCAGCCGATGATCCAGGCCATGATCTCGCCGACCGTGGTGTAGGTGAAGGTGTAGGCGGAGCCGGCCACCGGAATCATCGAAGCGAATTCGGCGTAGCACATCACGGCTGCGCCGCACACGATGCCGGCGATCAGGAAGCTGATGATCACGGCCGGGCCGGCGTGGAAGGCGGCGGCCTGCGCGCCCACCGAGAAGATGCCGGCGCCCACGGCTACGGCCACACCCATGATTGACAGATCCCACCAAGTCAGGTTGCGCTTGAGCTTGCGGCCCTCTTCACCGGTTTCGGCAATGGTCTGTTCGACGGATTTTGTACGGAACAGTTGCATAGTGCTCTTCTTTTTTCTCTGTTGTTTGCGCACCGAATGCGCACAATACCGACAATCGAGTATAGAAGAGCCCGCGTGTCTTGTCTATTAATTAGACTCAGAGTCCGCAATATATGGGATTAATAACCCACTCCATCAATCAATAGCGCGATTACAGCACACCGACGCAGACCGGTTCGGGCACCAAGTCCACTCCGAACGCGCTCTTGACTGCCTGCTGAACCGCACGCGCCAAAGCTGCGATATCGGCCGCGCTCGCTCCCCCACGATTGGTCAAGGCCAGCGTGTGCTGCGTGGATAGACTGGCCGGCGCGTCCGCATCGACCTTATATCCCTTATGGCAGCCGGCATGGTCGATGAGCCAGGCGGCGGACGTCTTGGTGCCGGGAGTGCCGTCAGGCAGAGTCGCGTCGAACTTCGGCGCATCTTCGGGCAGGGCCGCCGCTTGGTCGGCGGTCAGAATCGGATTCATAAAGAACGAGCCGCAGCTGTGGCGATTGTAGTCGGGAGCAGGCAGACCGTCATCGCCAACGGGAATGCCGGCGGCCTCATTGAGGGAGGCCAGACGCTCCAGATCGGTCAGGATATTGGCCTCGCGCTTGGCGGTGGCCATGTCAGGCAAGGCGTAGCGAGTAGGGTCCTCGAGCATGCCCTTGGCGGCACGTACTGCGAGCACGGCTTTGCGGATGTCGGCGGTGGCCATACGGTCGCCCACTTCGACGCCAAGCGCTTTGGCAAGCTGTCCGTAACCTACCGTGCCTTCGGCCGAGTGGGTCAGGGCAAAGGTGACGGAAAGCACCACGTAACGTGGCGTCGGGAAGAATCGGCCGGCCGGCCGGCCGGGGCCGGCGTACATGCTGGTCTTCAGTGCGGAGTATCGATAGCCGAATCGAAGATCGGCGGGTGTGAGGTCGCGCGTTGTTTTGGTGTCTCGATCCCAGACTTCCACCGATTCGACCGAAGTGGCGACTTCCTGCCCGTAGGCACCGATGTTCTGCACCACGGAAGCGCCGACTGTGCCGGGAATGCCGGACAGTCCCTCGACGCCCTCGAGCCCGAGCTCTACGGTGAAGGCCACGAAATCATCCCAATTGGCACCGGCCTCGGCATTGACATGCACGGTGCGATCCTCGCCCTCTACCGGTGCAGCCTCGTCCGGCACAGTGATGAGGCGTCGGGCGTCTCGAACCACCACGCCGTCAAAAGGCTTATCGGAAACAAGCAGGTTGGAGCCGCCACCGACGACGACCAAGGGCAGGCCTTTGGAATCGGCTTCCTCCACGGCTTCGATGAGTCCCACGCGCGTGGTCGGCTCGATGAAATGGGCGATGGGGCCGCCCACGCCCATGGTGGTGATGTCTGCAAAGCTTGTCATGGCTTACTATCTTAGTGGCGCAGGTGCGATATCGAGGCAATCATCGGCTGAAACGGCAGAACGCCCGCGTCTGAACGAAGGTGGCGCGGGATTTCTGCCGTTTTGGCGGCCCGAAACGACAGAACGCCCGCGAGGGGTTCGTTCAGACGCGGGATTTCTGCCGTTTCTCACGCGATGCGGATACTGATTCCGCACCCTGCCACTCGCCTCCGGAGGCAATACGCAAAAACCCGGCCGAATGGGCCGGGTTTTGTAAAGCTGTGATACTTGCGATCAACGAGTCTCGCGGTGCACGGTCTGCTTGCCGCAGCGCGGGCAGAACTTCTTGAGCTCAAGACGGTCGGGCGTGTTACGACGGTTCTTAGTCGTAATGTAGTTACGCTCCTTGCACTCGGTGCAGGCCAGCGTGATGCCCGGACGGATGTCGGCGCTCTTAGCCATTGTCATTCACCTCTGTGTTCTTAGGTATAGTGCGCGCCCACCGGTTAGCGGGCGCGATTTGTAGCGAGGAAGAGGCTCGAACTCTTGACCTTACGATTATGAGTCGTACGCTCTAGCCAGCTGAGCTACCCCGCCAGAGAGCCCCGAGTGAGAATTGGACTCACGACCTCTTCCTTACCAAGGAAGTGCTCTACCACTGAGCTATCGGGGCGTGGCGGATAGTGGATTCGAACCACTGAAGCACGAAGCGGCTGATTTACAGTCAGCTCCCTTTGACCGCTTGGGAAATCCGCCAGTCTGTTTCCCGCCGCGGTGTTTGACCTCAACAGGCAACTTGGCTATATAATCACATATTTTCCAGGTATGCAAATCGGCCTCTACGTGAACCTTGTTTTACCGCGGAATTCTGCGGTTTTATCGGCGTGTCTCACAGCGTGGTTTCAGGGCCCGCTTCGGCCCTGCAAACAGCCCCGACCAAGGCTGCACCCCGCACTTCTACCAATCATTTTTTCTTATATGGTGCTCTAGAACCTTGCAATGGCGCGGTTTTCGAGCGATGTCGCCTGTTTGCGCGGCACGGCGCATGCTGGCATGCTGGGCGCATGGCTTCTGATCTTGTACATCACGGACAATCATTCGACGACCAGCCGCTCGGATTCGGCACGCTGGCCATTCACCTCGGTAACGGGGTCGACGCCGAAACCGGCGCGATCCGTCGCCCCATCACGCTGGCGAACACCTACGCGCTGCCCTACGACGCCTCGGCCTTGGCGATTGCCAAGCATCTCGAATCGCTGGATGTGGTGCGTTTCGTGGCGTACCCCGGTCTGGAATCGCACCTGCACCACGAGGTGGCGGTCAGCCAGCTGGCCCGCCCGGACTCCGGGTTCGGCGGCGTGCTGTCGTTCGGCCTCGACACCGACCATGACGGGCACAACCGGTTCGTTTCCAAGCTCAATGTGATTACGTCGGCCGTCTCGCTCGGCCATGACGAATCGCTGATCGTGTTCCTCGGTGAGGATGACGAGCGCCAGTACCTGTACCCGCCTGAGTTCCACCGCGGCTTCTTCCGTCTGGCCGTGGGTCTGGAGGATACGGACGATTTGATTCGCGACATCGATCACGCGCTGGTGGAGGCCGGATTCGAGGTGTGAGACCGCACCGCGCGCATGATTTCGGCCTCTTCCGCCCTGCTGCCGCCGTCAGTGAGTCACAAAATGGCTCGGTGACGACGATGGCAGGGCTTTTTACGTCGGCACGGGGACAATACCTGGCGGTCTGCCGACGATGACGGCACTTATCGTCAGCAGACCGCCAGGTATTGGACCGTCGCCGACACAAAACGCCGATTTGCCGTCGGCAATGGTCCAAAAACTGGCCCTATAACGACGCCAACGCGGCTCAGCATCGGCGCATCGCCATTTCGTGGCCCACTGCCGACGCTGGCCTCATGCCACGGCACTCAGCGTCGGTAGAGAGACAACCATTGGCACAGCGCGACGACACCACGAACCTGCGACACGGAAAAAACAACATACCGTCGATCTACTGCCGTCTTGTGCAAAATGTCTTAAGCCGCTCGGCCAAGTCGCCGACTGAGCCTCTTCCATAGGGACCCCAATCCGTTACCCAGTGTAGATGCGGTGCAACGCCGAACTCAACTACGTTGCGCGCATGCACCTTTATGCATAGCAGGCATGGCTGGGCGTTTGGCGGGAGCGGTTTTCGGCTCCCCTCTCTGAGGGGGAGCCCCTTTCCGCCTGGCAAGAGAAAACCCCGACTGTCCGTGGGAACAGTCGGGGTTGTTGAAGTTCGCTAGGCGACTAATCAGCCGAGGATGGCGAGAATGTCGCGGGCGCCGACGATGAGGTAGTCCTCACCCTCGTAGTGGACTTCGGTGCCGCCGTACTTGGAGTACAGCACCTTGTCGCCGACCTTGACATCCATCGGGATGCGCTCGCCCTTGTCGTCACGACGGCCCGGGCCAACGGCCAGGACTTCACCCTGCTGAGGCTTCTCCTTGGCGTTGTCCGGAATGTACAGACCGGAAGCGGTCTGGGTCTGGGCCTCGGCCTGCTTGACGATGATCTTGTCTTCCAACGGTGTGAGCTTAATCGACACTGTGGGTCACCTCGTATCTACTTGTAGTTCGATAATGCCGCGCCAGAACGCCTCAAGAGGCTGACGATCACTTGCGTTGTCCCTTTGCGCTAGGACACATCGTAGCGCGATTATTAGCACTCTGCCAACTCGAGTGCTAACGCTGTGAGAGAAAATCGTCGAATCGCAACGCTCAGTTGCCGCGGCGGGCAAGAATGGAGTCCAGGCCTGCGCCCAACGAATCGGTGGTCGCCGCTGGCGCTTCGACGTCGGCACGCTCCTCGGATTCGTGGAATGCGGCTCGCTGGGCGGCGTTTGCAGCCTCGTCATCGGCGTCCGTATCGGCATCATCGCGCTGCTCCGGCTCAGTGTCTACAGCGTTTCCGGCGCTGACAGCCTTGGCGTCGTCCGCGGCCTTGACGGCTCGGGCCTCGTCAATCAACTTTTCCGCCACTGCGGGTTCGACAGGTTCCGCCTTGGACACCTGACGGGTCGACTTGATCTCCAAGCTTTCCGGAGCGTTGTCGGCGTTATGTTCCCCACCCAAAGTGAAGGAGATGAGATCCTGCGAGGTGGACATATCGAAGACGTCCAGTGCTCGGGCAGGGCGTACGCTGACCAGTTCCGACGTGGCATCGGCAGCGGCAGCGGCATCGTCGCGCTCATCGCGCTCGTCACGCACCGTAAGCGATGGTTCAACTCGAGGGGCGACGGACTTGTCCGACTCAATCGACTTGTCTGTGCGAACGGAGGCATCAGGTGTGGCGGAAGATTCGCTGGTTTCGGCAGCGGACTTACGGTCGGCGGATTCATCGACCATAGCAGACGGCTCGGCGGCAGGCTTATCGGCGGCGGACTGTGCAATATCAGACTTCTCAGACTGTTTGGCGTGCTCTTCCGCGGCCTGATATGCGGCGGCGGACTGACGCAACGCCTTGGCCTTGGCCTGCTCAATCTCGGCATCGCGTAACGCGCGGCGAATCTGCCGCTGTTCCATGACCTCGGTGGCAGCATCCTCAATCTGCTCAGCAGGCTTCTCGGCAGGCGCAGTTACGGCCGCAACCGGTTCGGCCTTGTTCACACGCTTGCTGTCCTTGGACTCGGCAGACGGTTTCTTGGACCAGCCCGTACCGCTATGAGCCCGCTCGTAGCGGACCACCTTGCGCTCCCATTGCCGGGCCTGGCGTGAGGCATTGGCTCCCAGCACCAGCACCAGCAGCAACAGCACGAACGGAATAAGAGCAAGCAGCGGACTGAAATGCAGGGGGAACGATACGGCAAACACCAACACGGTTATGGCAAGCAGGCATACGGCGAGAATCTGCCGGCGGCGGATGGCCGCGCGGCGCAGTTCCCGCACATGGGCGATGTGCTCAGATGTCAGCCTCGCTGACGGTGTTGATGCTGGCATTGCTGCCCCTTTCGCCTTATGCGGCTTGATGTCTCCGAATCGTCTGCCGTTCTCTGCATCAACGATATGCAGGGAAGGCGAATAACGATCCTGCCGGTGCTCGTCCACACGTTTCATGCCGTTGGCCGTACGTACGGGCAGCCATACAACGATAATAATCGCCACAATCACCAGCACGACGACAGTGCTCAGTGACTCATAACCCATAGAGTCAAGGATAGGAGACGTGCCGACGAACTGGGGCTTTCCGTCCGGGCGTGTCGGAGCGGAATTCTTCCGGTCGACGCTTATCTGGAACCGGCGGCGGCGAGTCTAGCGGCGAACCCTTGCCCCATATCTTCAGCCAACAGCGCAAACGTTACGTGGTCACGCCACTGGCCATTGACATACATATACCGCTCGCGCAGTCCCTCATGATGGGCTCCGACCTTACGCACCACAGCCAAAGAACGCGCATTATCCGGCAGAATGGCGATTTCCAGCCGATGCAACGCGGGCCCGAATGGGTCTCCGAGCGCCCAATCGGCAAGCATGGCCAGTGCCATTGGCGCGAATCCGCGGCCGGCGCACCGTTGATCGACCCAATAACCAACCACGCCGGTACGCATGGCACCATACACGATGGCTCCCAACGAAATCTGGCCGACGATACGCATCTGGTATTCGATGGCGAAGATCACGCCGACGCCATGCTGCTCGTTACGGCGCTGCCGCTGCACCCATTGATTGAATGTGATGGAGCCGCCATGCATCGGGTCACCGGATTCCCAAGGTGCCAGCCAGTCGTTGTTGCGCCAGCGCACTTCGTTCCAGCCGTCCTCATCATCCATGGTCAGGGGGCGCAGGACTATCGGAAAACCGGGATGGGTGAGACGTGGCGGGCGGATCTGGTGGTCCAGCTTGAACGCCTCTTTAATCGACTGGAAAACTGACACGGCCTTTATTGTAGCCATATGAAGGTCTTGCGCCGCTACCGTGGCCACTTTCGTTTTACGATGGAAACACTAGATTGTGCGGTATGAGCGAAGTGGGCAGTGGCATGAATATCGGCAGCGACTACAGCGGCACAGAGAAAACAGAGAAGACGGATAAAGCGACGCTGCGCCACCATATACTGTCTCGGCGCAAGCGCGTTCCAGCGGAAGAACGCGGAGCGGCCGGTGAATTGCTGGTGCGACGGTTCCCAGCACACATGATTCAGGATGGTCCCACAGTGGCGGCATATGTGTCGATGGGTTCGGAAATCGAAACCCGGCCACTGTTGCGATGGCTGCGGGCTCATGGCTGCCACGTGTTGGTGCCAAGGTTGGGGTCTGGGTTGGAAATTGGCTGGAGTGTGCTGGATTCATTGGAATCATTGCGCTCGATGGATGCAGTGGGTGGCGCGAACAATGCCGGTAGCTGCAGCTCTCCCAGCACCGTCCATCACAGACCCGATGAGCCAACTGGCGCAGTTCTACCGCCCGAAGCGTTGGAGAAGGCCGATCTGGTCATCGCTCCGGCTTTGGCAGTGGACCCGCAGGGCAATCGTCTGGGGCGTGGAGCCGGCTGGTATGACCGGGCCTTGGCTCGCCGCAAGCCCGCATGTCCCCTGATTGCGGTGTGCTGGCCGTGGGAGGTGTTGGACATTGATTTGCCGGCCGAACCACATGATGTGCCGGCCGACGGAGTGCTGACGCCGGAGGGATACCGGCGGCTTAGCTCATCGGGCCTGTTGAGCTGGCCGGCCGGCCAAGATACTCGGCGCAAGCCAGACTGACCAACCAGCCACGCACACTGGCCGATGGAACCAGAGTGGCAACAGCAAGCTGGCTAGTAAGACCGTAACGCCAATGTGTCAGGGCGGCGACTAGGATATGAACGGTTGCGTGGCATGGCGTTTGGGCCATCCGCGAGAAATATGACTTTGTTGGAGGAATCCGTTGCCTACCTATCATTACCGTTGCAAGAACTGCGGCTATGACTTCACCGAACAGCAGTCGTTCAATGACGACCCGATTACCGTGTGCCCCAAGTGCTCGCAGGAGCAGGTGCGCAAGGTGTATTCCGCCGTGCCGATTGAGTTCAAGGGTCACGGCTTCTACCGCACCGACAAATCCGGCAAGTAAGGTCTGTACACCCGCTTTTCCTCTGTAAACGACGGTGTCGACGGCGGTATGCCGCGGATATTGGCACTACGGGCACTGTCTGTTGCACGGGTTTGAAGCGTTGTGGATAACTTGGCAAGCTAGAACCACATAGGTCGATTTGGCTTGCGCTTACGAAAAACTTCAGGTCACCATGGTTGCATGGTGACCTTTTCGTTTATTAAGCCGCCTGCGCGCGGCTCATTGCGGCGACGGCGCATGGCGGATGCCTTGCGCCGACTCACTGCTGCGTTGTGCGTGGGACTCGCAGTGCTGTTTGGGCTTGAAGCCGTATTGGCCGTGGTGGAGACCGAGCCGATGGTGGTGGCCGCCCGCTCGATTCGACGGGGTGACATTATTCTGGCCGCCGACGTTCAGTTGGCTGATATGCCGGTATCTGCGGCAGGCCCGTCTTGGACAGGCAATATTGAGGATGTGGTGGGCAAGGTAGCGCAAATCGATATCGAAGCAGCCGATCCCATTTCCACGCATATGGCCAGAGATGCGCCCGTAGCACCGACCGGCACTACGGTGATTGAAGTCCGCTTGGCCAGTAGCGTCGACGATGTATTGGCCGGCGATCAGGTGAGACTGGTTTCCGCTGTCGGTTGCGAAGGCGCTGATTGCACGCTGGCCGAGAACGCCACGGTGATGAATGTCGGCAAACCGGATGCGATTGGTGCATTGGGAGGCAACGACCGACTGGTGTCGTTCGCAATGCCGCCGGAGGCCGCGGCCAAGGTTATGGAGCTGCAACAGGCCGGAGCGATTATGGCCGTTGTGCGGTAGGAAGCGGAATCGGCCTTCGGCCGATACTGTGTTTTCCGCAGCCGACAGGCTGCGGAAAACACAGTGTTGGGGCGCACAGAGTGCGCCCCAACTCCTACTCGCGCTCGTTAAAAACGGCCCAATGCGGCGGCAGTTCGCCGAGGATGCGTTTGTCGTCGTCGGATTGCCGTTGTTGGTCGGTCTGCATGTCTCCGGGCTCGAGTTTGACACCGTCAGCGTCAAACTGCTCAGTGCCCTTCATCACCACGCGCTTGTGCTTGCGCGGTGTGCGCCGTGTAGCCGAGTATTCCGCCATGGTTATTCAACCTCGCGATAGATCTCACCGATACGGCTGACGATACGGTCGACTTCCTTATCGGGGTTCACGAAGGCGGCGACACTCCAGACGGTCATCACATTCCAGCCCAAGGAAATGAGATCCTGTGCCGACAAACGATGACGCCTACGCGTGGATTGCACGGACATAAAGTTCGCGTCATCGGTCTGCACGGCCAAGGCAAACGGCTTGTCCTTCAATCCCACCACGAGCGGAATCTTCACGCCCTTGTCGAATCCATAATCAACAGCAGCGTTCAGTCCTCGCGCGCGCAACCTGTCGGCGATATCGTCGAACAGCACGTTGCCGCCTGCCGCATCACGCAACGGAAGCACCGGACGGTCGTCAAGCTGTTCGGCCCACGTCAACATGGTCTTCAGGAACCGAGGACCGGATTGGTGCAGACGTTCTTCGTCCAAATCTTCGGAACCAAAGGCCGACACAATATCCAAGCTGTGGTCCGCCAATGCCAGGGCATCCAGCAACAGTCCGCGACCGCCTGTGCTTTCGAGCGGGCCGAACTGCTGAAGCAAACGTCCGTGCGTGGTTTTCGCATAGCACATCGACAGAATCACGTCAGTGGCACGACCTCCGGCCACGTCACGCAAGGAAACCAACCGCACATGGCGCAGGAATCGGCCCATCGCCTTGGATTTGCCTGCCAACGACTTCAATTCGGCACCCAAGCGTGTGCGGAATGCGTCGGTCAACATCACGACCACAAGTCGATAGCTGGAAGGAACCACGGCAAAACCGGCGGCACGTTGCGTAATCAGACGCACCACTTCATCAATCTCCGGCTGGCTGGATTCCACCAGACCAGAAGACATAACCGGCACACCGCTCGCTTCCACACGGTGGAATCGCACCTCACCGGCAGCCGGCTCGGTGGCCACATCATAGCGAACAGGACCATATCCCTCGGATTCAAGGAATGCGGACAGGCGCGGCGCACGGCGAGACGGGGCAGCATCCACCTCGATATGAGGCAACGTGTCGATCAGCTGCTTGACGCTTTCGCTGGTTACCGTCGCGCAGTGGGCGATCACCACCACCTGCTGCACGCGGCCGATGATGGACAGCAACTCGATAGCGGGAATGTGCGCGCACGCATCGAGAATCGCCACATCAGCCAGCACACCCGGCTCGGTGAGTGCGGCGAGCGTACCCGGCGCGGCCACCAGAATCGGCTTGGCCGCGGCCAGAATCTCCGGATGATCACGGCGAATCCTGCTCAGCGACACACTGGCGCGCCCTGCCAGCACGGTGTGCATCTGGTTGGCTTCCTGAGTGCGGGAGAACAGCATGTCGCACAGGCGGCGCATGGATTCCTGCGACACCATCGGTCCGATGGAGCGCACGTGCTCCACATCGACCTGCGCAAAGCGGTCGGATGCGGCCTGCAGCGCGGCACCATCCTGGTTGGAGATGATGGCGGACGAACGCACAATGTCCTCAAACACGGTGGTCCACCAGGCCAGCTGCACTTCGCCGCGCACCTGCTCCACGCTCACTCGGCGAGCGTTGAGATCGGCGACCAGTTCGTTCAGTCCGGCAGAGGCGAATTCCTGCTCCAGCAGGCAACGCTCCGGCAAGGTGTCCAGTGCCTTGCGATCATCCAGCAGTGCTTTCAGGCGTGCTTCCACCTTCTCGAAATCGGCGGTTTCCAGATTGCCACCAGCGGGTGTAGTGGAAAGCACGGTATCCAGCGCGGTCATATTGCTGACCAGCGCCTCTTGGGTGGAGATGATCTCGTCGAGCTTGCTGGGCAGCACCGGCCAACCGCCGTGAGGCACGAACTGATGCCACTGCTCCCCTTGCTTGGCGACTACCTTCAACGCTTCGTGCAAGTCCTCGACCTGCGCGCCGACGCGCAGCAGATCCTTGGCTTCCTTGATGTGGCGGCGGCGCTCCCAGAATCCCATCGACGTGCCCTCGGCCTTGCGCTGGCTCTTCGGCTTGGTGGCCTCGATCATGGAGCTGATGTCTCGCTCGAAAATCTCCGGCTGGAACACGTCAAGCACTCGTCGCAGATTCTTCAAAACCGTAACCTGACGCTCCCACTCGCGGGTGGTGGGAGGAACCGGGAATCCGCAGGTCTGCACGGTGCGTGCCACCTGCTCACGGGTGGCGGGCAGGAAGCGACGCAGCAAATCGTCCACGCGCTGGTAGGCGGTTACTGCCTGTTCTTCAGTGGTGATGGACGCCTTGTACCATGCGGTGTCTTCCGGGCCGATGGTGTATTCGCCGAGCTCGCCGGCGCGTTCCATCTTGCCGATCCATGTGTCAATATCGTTGGCGATGCTCAGGGCACTTGACTCGTCAAGTCGAACGTGGGTGGCAGGGTGCGTCGGGAGCACGGAGATACGGGCCAGATTCTGAATGGTCTCGTATGCGGACACATTCCACTTATCATTGCCCCCGTGCAGGTCGCCCAGATAGCGGGTCAAGCGCGAACGCACGCCCACGAGTTCGTCGGCCAACTGGTCGAATCGCTGGGTGGCGACTCCGGGCTGGAATCCGACTGCGGCAATCAGCTGCTTATCAAGCGCGGCGTTGGCGTGTTCATCGGATACATCCAGTACCTGCGCCTTCATCTCATTGGCGGAAGCCGTCTGGATGAACAGACGCTTCTGCTCGGCCACGCCGGGCACGTACAGCACGGAACGACCATTCATCAGGCAGCGCGATGCGATGGCCACAGCCTGCTCCGCGGTGCCCTTCGGGAAGGCGCCGTCGACCACGATGCTATGGCCATTGGCAGCAAGTGACGCGGCATATCGCACCGTATTGTCCACATCGCCGACTTCGTACTCGGCATGCGGGTCTACGTCGAAAGGACTGTATTGCGGAATATTGGCATCTTTGAGCGCGGTGCGGGCGGATTCGTCGCCGGCAAGCGCGTCCAACAGCACATTGCCGGTGGGGCCGTTCTCCAGCTGGTCGATGAACTGTCGGCTTTCGCTGATCATCTGCGACGAGGGGTCCATGAAGCATCCGAGCACAATCTGGCGCTCGATGGCGAAGTCGGAGATACGCTCCGACGCTTCGGACGAAATACGGGCGAACATCGCGGAAGTTTCGGGAGTGCCACTGTCATAGCTGGCACCGTCAAACAGGGAATCCTCATCCAGGAACACCCCCTGCTCACGCAATGTATTGACGAACGCGACGTTCAGGGCCACGCGACCGGTGAATCGAATGGTGGTCGACAAGCCATCATCCTCGATCGTGACGCTCACCGGGTACAACAGCACCGGCAGCGCGTTGCCCTTCCATGTGGCCACGCCGACCACGAGCGACAACTCCGCCACGCCGGAAATCCTGCGTTTGGCGGCCTGGTCATCCAGCACGCGCCCAATATGGCGTTCGGCGGCCTTAAGCACACCCGTGTCGCGGAACAACGAATCCAACCGGACATGGCCGGAAGCGAACAGCTGGGCGATGCCGGAGGGATGGGCATGGGTCATCTCCAGCTTCGCGGCCAGTTGATTCACATCCTCGAGCGGCGATGGCGGCTGCATGCTGCGGTATTGGTCACGCCAGCGACGGATGCGATTCAGACCTTCCGTGAGATTCTGGTTCTGAGTCTGGCTCTGGGTCATCTCTCGACTCACTTTCCAACCGCTTCGCGGTATTCCTGATAGCCCTTGTTGTGAGACAGGGCTTCGTCAATATCGGCCTCGCCACGGGCGGCGAGCCAAGAATACATGTCGTCGTACAGGTACGGATTCATGGCGAGGAACGCCAGCAATTCGGGATGACGGGCGACTTCGAATTGAACATTGAAATCTTGCGTGGTTTTTGCCTCGTCAGAGGTCAGGCCATCGACTTCGACTGCCGGCTCCTGTGCTTTCAGCTCGCCCTTGGCCACACGCTCGAACACCGAGCCGGGCTCGAAGACCGGAGTGTGTACGCCCGTGGAGTCGATATCATATGCTTCGGATACCGACTGCTGGGCGGTTTCGGCAGCCGGCTGCTGGTCTGCTACGCCTGCTGCGGTGGCTTCTTGATATGCTTCGGCTGCGGTCCGCTGCTGATCGTCCGGTACGTCAGCTGCCGGCTGGTCGGTTTCAGACTGGGCGGTTGCCGGCTGAGCGGTCTCAGGCTGGGTGTTTTCAGATTGAGCGGCTTCGGCTTCCCGGGCGGCTTCAGGCTGGGCAACTTCAGCATGCTGTTCGACAGTGTCCGCCGGCTGAGAATCGCCGGCATTCCTGGTATTCGGAGCGGACTGAACGTTTTCGGCTGACTTGCTTGCGCCAGCCGCTGCATCGGATTCAACAACCGCCGCCGACGCCACTGCCGGCTCGCTTGTGCTGGGAGCGTGCTTAACAACGGCATGGGCGATGGCATCTACTGGAACAATACCGGAGATCCTGCTGTGCTTGGATGCAGGCGTTACAATCGTCGACTCAGGTTCGGTCTGCTGCTTCGGCAGTGCCACGGAGTTCATGGCCTGCTGGTTTTTGCGTTCGGTCTCCTGCTCGGCATGCTGGGCCAACGCATCCGCGAACAGATCACGGGGTATGGCCGGCTCATCGTTTTTCGTCACTGGCTGCGTGATATTCAGCGAGCCAAGTTCAAGCTCGTCGACCTTGCGTCGAACATTATCCGCGCTGAAGATGGCGGTCGGCTCGCCGGCCCGCAAATCAAGAATATCGTCGACGGACATATCCGCCGCATCCGGCTCCTGCGGTGCTTCGTGAACCGCATAGCCAAACAAATCAGGCACCTTGAGGTCGAGCGGCTTTGCCACTGGATCGTCGACACGAATGAAGTCCGCAGGCACATCGCCGAACTGCATGCGCATGGGAGACGTCGGCAACAGGAACTCGGCATTGGCCGGCAAGCGCAACAAATCGCCATTTTCCCGCACCACATACGATCCATTGGTCGATCCAAGATCACGGACCAAGGCCGTGCCATTGCTTTTTACCGTGAACATGGCGTGCCGTTTGGACATCGATTTGGTTTGATCGGCGACGTCAAGGCGGGTGTTGCCATCATCGGCAAGGGGGCGTAACGGCTTACGGCCGATTTCCACGCACTCCCCCGGCTTGACGCTGATCCGGTCGACACCGTTGATCTTCACCGTCCACTCGCTCACCGTGACCGCCTTCCTGGACACACTATTTGACCACACTACGTGCCATTGTGTCATCTTTTACCGGCTTTTGGCGGATTACTGGGCACAGAATTGACAACTTTCGCTCATTGCCAGCTTTGTGTTTCCACGCCGGATCGCGTTCTCCGCCTCGTCCTCGTCAACTAGTCTACTCAGTATGCGGAAACCCCGCAGCCTGAAACACAGGTGCGGGGTTCCTCGAAAAGCTGTGATTGCGGCTTATGCCGCACAAATCACTTGAGCTCGACGCTGGCGCCAGCCTCTTCCAGCTGAGCCTTGGCCTTCTCGGCATCTTCCTTCTTGGCCTTCTCGAGGACGGCCTTCGGAGCGCCGTCGACAAGAGCCTTGGCCTCGGCCAGGCCGAGGTTGGTGATGGCGCGGACAGCCTTGATGACCTGGATCTTCTTGTCGCCGACGGCGGAGAGGATGACGTCGAACTCATCCTTCTCTTCCTCAGCCGGAGCAGCAGCGCCAGCAACAGCGGCAACAGCGGCAACCGGAGCGGCAGCCTCGACGTCGAACTTCTCCTCGAAGGCCTTCACGAACTCGGAGAGCTCGACCAGGGTCATCTCGCCGAAGGCTTCCAGCAGCTCATCGTTGGTGTACTTAGCCATTATGGCTTCCTTTCAATCTTGGCGGCGGACGAAGTGGTAGATCCGCTGCCTAATAAACCTTATTGTTTAAATTATCGAAGCGACTGATTCATGCCGTGAGGGCGTAAATCAGGCAGCCTTCTCCTGCTTTTCGCGCAGGGCGTCGATCGTGCGCACAGCCTTGGTAGGCAGAGCGTTGAACAGGTACGCGGCCTTGGCCATCGATGCCTTGATGTCGCCGGCGAATTCGGCAAGCAGCTGCGGGCGGGACTTGAGGTCTGCCAGCTTCTTGGCGCCCTCGGCATCGTAGACAGTGCCGTCAGCGGCGGCACCCTTGATGACAAGAGCCTTGTTGTCCTTGGCGAAGTCACGGATGACCTTCGCAGCCTCGATGAAGTCGCCCTTCACGAAGGTGATGGCGGTCGGGCCGGAGAGAATCTCGTCGAGACCCTCAATGCCCGCTTCCTTGGCGGCGATGCGTGCCAGCGTGTTCTTTGCCACGGTGTAGGAAGTATCGCGGCCTAGCTTTTCACGCAGATCGGAAATCTGCGGAACGGTAAGCCCGCGGTACTCGGTCAGGTAGACGGCGTCAGCGTTACGGAATTCTTCCGTAAGCTGAGCGACTACCGCTTCCTTTTCGGGCCTCTTCATGGCGTTCCTTCCTAAGTCGGCCGTTGACTTGGAGTTCGGAACTTTCGGCCGGGCAACAAAAAAGCCCTGCGCACAGGCAGAGCAATATAATCTCGCGAAGCGACCTTCGCCGGCCCTTGACGGGCTTATATCTCTCAACCTGCGCTGGCTTGGCGAACCAAACTTCGGAAATGCACTCGCGCGCACTTCAACCAACGGTCTGTGGTTTACGGATGATTAGATTACGGATGGTCAGCGACATTGCAGAATTCGGGCGTGTCGCGGGGCATTACAGCGTGGCGGCGTACTGGGCTACGGACGCGGTGACTTCCTTCAGATAGTCGAGCGAGCGACGCCAGTGGCCGGGCACCTCGATCGAATGGTTGGCATCCGGGTATTCGTGCACGTGCGGGGTGAGCGCGTTGGCGCGGGCTTGATCGTAGAACGGGTCGGCGGTGCCGGCGCAGATCAGCGGTGCCGGGCCGGAGTATCGGGAGCTGGCGGCGTGCGACTGGCCGGCCTGTTCCGCGCGGATGATCGCCCTTGCTTCGGCCACGCTCGGGGCCTCGGATTCGGCGACGATATCATCGCCGACAGCCGGCACCGGAATCACCCGGGCGGATGGATCGAAGTCGGCGTGATGCAGCACCGGGGTCAGCAGCACGAACGGCAGACCGTAGTGTGAGGCCACATGTGGGTAGGTCATCGTCGTCAGCGACTTGCCGATCAGCAACAGGCGAGGGCCGGACGGGGTGTCGGAATCACGGTTCGGCGAGCCAGCTGCGCCATCGGCCAGCACGGTAGCAGAATCATCGGCGGCAACGCCATCCCCGGAATCACCGGCTTTACCCGCGCCGGACTCGCGCGCGGCGGCCACCCAGCCGTCAATCGCCTGATTGAGGACCGGAATCACCGTGGACAGGTCGTCGGAAGCGTTGCGTACGTTCATGCGGTCGATTCGCCAGCCGGCCTCGACCAGAGCCTGGGCCGACCAGTAGAGCAGCGGACGGTCGCAGTTGTAGCCGGTGCCGGGCATCAGCAGTACGCGGCCGTACTCCTGACCGGGCTTGACGACATTCTTCTTCCAAGAGGTGATGCTGACTTCGACGGCCGGTTTCATCGCGCGCCTTCCTTCCACGGGTGTGTCCTGCGTGTCCCCTGAGTTGTTCCGAATTATTCTGGCAGTCAGTCTACTCCCGGACCCGTTCACGTTGCCTCCACAAGCTATAATCGGCCACGGTTCTGATTGGGTGCGCAGCGCCTGACGCGCGTTGGGCAGGCCGATCAGGGCGAGTCGCAATTCTCGCCGGGGCCAGCCGCAGCATTATGCACGCGGTGCGCAGCCCCGCATAAACCCAAGGAAGTAGAGAGTATATGGAGAAGTTCTTCCATCTGAAGGAAAACGGCACGACCGTCTCAACTGAGATTCTGGCCGGCCTGACCACGTTCTTCGCGATGGCCTACATCATCGTCGTCAACCCGCAGATTCTGTCGCAGACCGGTATGCCGTGGGGCGGCGTGTTCCTGGCCACCATCATCGCGGCCATCATCGGCACCCTGGTCATGGGCCTGTTCGCCAATGTGCCGTACGCGCAAGCCGCCGGCATGGGCCTCAACGCGTTCTTCACCTACACCGTGTGCTTCGGCCTCGGCTTCAGCTGGCAGCAGACCATGTGCATGGTATTCCTGTGCGGCTTGATCAACATCATCATCACCGTCACCAAGATCCGCAAGATGATCATCATGGCCATCCCGGAGTCCCTGCAGCACGCCATCGGCGGCGGCATCGGCCTGTTCGTGGCCTACGTAGGCATGCTGAATGTCGGCTTAATCAAGTTCACTCCCGGCGATCCCAAGGCCGCCGCTAAGGGCGGTGCCGTGGCCGCAACCCCGGGCCTGGCCAACTTCAATGACAAGGTGCTGTGGGTATTCCTCATCGGCCTCGTGCTGGCCATCGTATTCACCGTGATGAAGGTCAAGGGCGGCATGCTGCTGGCCATCGCCGTCACCACCGTGATCGGCATCCCGTTCGGCGTGACCACCTGGTCCGACTCCCAGTCTCTCGGTCAGACCTTCTCCGAACTGCCGCAGACCTTCGGGGCGATCTTCTCCGCCGAAGGCTTCCCGGCCTTGTTCTCCGACCCGGCCAAGCTGCCGCTGGTCATCGTGACCATCTTCGCCTTCTCCATGTCCGACACCTTCGACACCCTGGGCACTTTCATCGGCACCGGCCGTCGTACCGGCATCTTCTCCGCTGAGGACGAGAAGGCCCTCGAGAACGGCCACGGCTTCTCCTCCAAGATGGATAAGGCCCTGTTCGCCGACTCCATCGCCACCTCCATCGGCGCCATCTGCGGCACCTCGAACACCACCACCTACGTGGAGTCCTCTGCGGGCATCGCCGCTGGTGGTCGTACCGGCCTGACTTCCGTGGTCGTGGCGATCTGCTTCGCCCTATCCGTGTTCTTCGCCCCGGTGATTTCCGCCGTGCCGTCCGCCGCGACTGCTGGCGTGCTGGTCATCGTCGGCTGCATGATGGCCGCCTCCTTGAAGGAAGTCAAGTGGGACGATATCGCCGAGGCCATCCCGGCGTTCTTCGCTGCCGTGTTCATGGCCTTCTCCTACTCCATCTCCTACGGCATCGCCGGTGGCTTCATCATGTACTGCATCGTGAAGACCTGCAAGGGCAAGGCCAAGGAGGTTCACCCGATCATCTGGATTGTGGCCGCGCTGTTCATTCTGGACTTCGTGTGCATGGCGATTCTGTAACGCTGATTGACAACGGATTAGCCTTTAAGGATTAATCCGCCGCCATACGGCATAAAGGCCGGGCTCTCACAAGGGCCCGGCCTTTGTTGTTGCCACAGTGATCAACGCCCATGAGTACCTTCGATGATCATCCGCCATTCTTGATGCATGGGAATAGTTGTCAACCGACAACTAAACGTACATGGCGGCAGCACGAGTGCCTTATTCAACATCGAAATATGCAGCGCGAAGAAGCCGAAAAACCAAAAAGGCTTCTATACCGAATGAAACGGTATAGAAGCCTTTTGGTTTGCGATCAAGCCCTTCTCACCCGAGAGAAGCTAGAGAACGATCAGTCCTCGAATGCCGAACCGTTAAGCGGGAAGCCCTGCGGGCTTCCCGTAGGTGAGGGGGGGCGGCTATGCCGCGACCGATCCGGGAGAGGGCTTTAGTCCTCGAACGGATCAAAGTCGCGACGGACGCGGCGACGCGGGCGCTCAGTGCGCTCTTCGCGGTCGGCGCGGTAGTCGTCGTAGTTGTCGTCGGTGGCGTAGCGCGGGTTGCGGTCCGAGCCACGGCCACGGCCGCCACGGAAACCGCCACGGCGGTCATCACGATCGCCACGGTCATCGCGATCGGAAGAGCGACGGCGACGCGGACGATCATCATCTCGGGAGTCGCGAGCATCACGGTCATCGCGATCGTCGAAGTCACGGTCGGCAGAACGACGGCGACGCGGACGATCATCATCGCGATCATCGCGATCGAAGTCACGGTCATCGGAGCGACGGCGACGCGGACGGTCGTCGTAATCATCCTCGAAGTCATCGGAGCGACGGCGACGCGGACGGTCGTCACGATCGTCGAAGTCACGGTCATCGCGCTCGGAGCGACGGCCACGGCCGCCACGGCGATCGTCACGGTCACCACGGCCACGGCCGCCACGGCGGTCATCGCGATCGCCACGGCTCGGGCGGGCGTTGTTCTCCTGATCCTCGAAACCAGGAATGGCCAGGGAGATCTTGCCGCGATCATCGACACCCTGAACGATCACCTCAACGGTGTCGCCTTCCTTGAGCACGTCTTCGACAGCGTCAATACGCTCGCCGTTGGCCAGGTTGCGGATCTGGGAGATGTGCAGCAGGCCGTCAGTGCCGGGGGTGAGGTTCACGAAAGCGCCGAACGACGTGGTCTTGACGACCTTGCCGTTGTAGGTTTCGCCGGCCTCGGGCACGTGCGGGTTGGCAATCTGGTCGATGATGGCCTTGGCCTTCTCAGCAGCCTCGCCACCCTCGGAGGAGATGAAGACGGTACCGTCATCCTCGATGGCAATTTCAGCGCCGGTGTCTTCCTGAATCTGGTTGATCATCTTGCCCTTCGGGCCGATGACTTCGCCGATCTTCTCAACCGGGACGGAGGTGGTGATGATGCGCGGAGCGAACTCGCTCATCTCGGCCGGGCCGTCGATGCACTCGTTGATGACCTCGAGAATCGTGGCGCGGGCTTCCTTGGCCTGCTGCAGAGCGGCGGCCAGGATGTCGGCGGGGATGCCGTCGAGCTTGGTGTCGAGCTGCAGGGCGGTGATGAACTCGGAAGTACCGGCCACCTTGAAGTCCATGTCGCCGAAGGCATCCTCGGCACCCAGAATATCGGTGAGGGTCTTGAAGATGTGCTTGCCATCAACGTCGCCGGACACGAGGCCCATGGCGATGCCGGCAACCGGAGCCTTCAGCGGCACGCCGGCAGCCAAAAGGCTCAGCGTGGAGGCGCACACGGAACCCATCGAAGTGGAACCGTTGGAACCGATGGCCTCGGAGACCTGTCGGATGGCGTAGGGGAACTCTTCGCGGCTCGGCAGCACCGGCACGAGAGCCTTCTCGGCGAGGGCGCCGTGGCCGATTTCGCGGCGCTTCGGGGAACCGACGCGGCCGGTCTCACCAGTGGAGTACGGCGGCATCTCGTAGTTGTGCATGTAACGCTTGGACTGCGGACCGGACAGCGCGTCGATCTGCTGCTCCATCTTGAGCATGTTCAGCGTGGTGACGCCCAGAATCTGGGTCTCGCCACGCTGGAACAGGGCGGAACCGTGCACGCGAGGCACAATGTCCACCTCGGCGGACAGGGTGCGGATGTCGCGCAGGCCACGGCCGTCGATGCGGTAGTCCTCGGTCAGGATGCGGCGACGCACAATCTGGCGCTGCAGTTCCTTGAAGGCGTTACCGAGTTCCTTGTCCTTCTCGGCATCGTCCATATCGGTGAACTCGTCCGCGAGCACCTCGCGCACGTGCTCCTTGATCTCGTGGATGCGATCCTGACGCGGCAGCTTCTCGGCGATGGAGAGCGCCTCGTCCAGATCCTTGTGAGCGATCTCGTCGATACGGGCATACAGCTCGTCGGTGTACTCCGGGAAGAGCTGGAATTCCTTGGTCTCCTTGGCGGCGATCTTCTTGAGCTCATCCTGAGCCTCGCAGATCACCTTGATGAACGGCTTGGCGGCCTCAAGACCACCGGCCACGACCTCCTCATCGGGCTTGGTCTGACCCTCGTCATAGATGAGGTGCCAGGCGTTCTTGCCGGCACCGGCCTCGATCATGGCGATGGCAACATCACCGTTCTCGATCACGCGGCCAGCGACCACAATCTCGAACACGGCGCGCTCACGCTCGCTCCAACGCGGGAAGGCAACCCACTGGCCATCAATCAGCGCCAGACGCACACCGGAGACCGGGCCTTCGAACGGCAGACCGGAAATCATGGTGGAAGCGGAAGCGGCGTTCAGGGCGATGACATCGTAAGCGTCATCAGGGTTCACGGCGAGCACGGTCTCGACGACCTGCACTTCGTTGCGCAGGGTGTGCGGGAACAGCGGACGCAGCGGGCGGTCGATGATACGGCAGGCGAGGATGGCCTCGGAGCTCGGGCGGCCTTCACGACGGAAGAACGAGCCCGGGATCTTGCCGGCAGCGTACATCTTCTCTTCAACATCGACGGTCAGCGGGAAGAAGTCGTAGTTCTCCTTCGGGCTGGAACCGGCGGTGGTGGTGGACAGAATCATGGAATCGTCGTCGAGGTAGGCGGCCACAGCGCCATCGGCCTGCTGGGCGAGACGACCCGTCTCAAAGCGCAGCGTGCGCTTGCCAAACGATCCATTGTCGATTACGGCCTCAACGGCCTTGATTTCGGGACCCTCCATAGGGTTCCTCCTTCTTTAATTTTCTAATTATTCCTACATACTGTGCTGCGGTTCGACGACTCGCTTGAACCGCAACTGTCCTCTTCAGCGGACGTCACATACCTTGTTTCGACTGGCCCCTTGGCCGTCGTTCCTCGTGTCAACCCCTTCATTCGGGTTCTCTCGTCGGCCTTACCTACTGGCTACCTGCGTGCGTACCGTTTCCGGTTTCGGCACCCTACTGGCCTATCCTCTAACCCTCTTGCCGTTGTTGCCGTTGGCTGGCGATATGTAAAACGCCCGAGCACCATCCTAGGTACTCGGGCGGAAGTCTTCAATTATCGACGCAGACCCAGACGCTCGATGAGGGAACGGTAACGGTTGATGTCAACGCGCTTGAGGTAGTCAAGCAGGCGACGACGGTCACCGATCATCAGCTGCATACCACGACGGGAGTGGTGGTCATGCTTGTGCTCCTTGAGGTGCTCGGTCAGGTCGGCGATACGCTTGGACAGCAGAGCCACCTGGACCTCGGGGGAACCGGTGTCACCTTCGTGCGTCGCGTACTCGTTGATAATCTGGGTCTTCTCGTCAGCCGTCAGTGCCACGGCGTCCTCCTTATTGTGTCGTTGCGCGGTGTTTCGTGCAGGTTCGCTCGAAACGCTCTCTATCCGCGGGCGAAATTACGCCAAATGGAAACTATACGGCAGGGGCCGGACTGGGGCCTCATGAGCCGAGGGTGTAAGGGATAAGGTGTAAAGGGTAAGGGTTTAAAGGCGTAAGGGTGTAAGGGAACACTCACTCCTGCCGGTACAGCCGCGAATACAATCCGCCGGCCTGCAGCAGTTCGTCATGCGTACCGGATTCGACGATCTGCCCATGATCCATGACATGGATGCGGTCGAAATCCCGAATCGATGCGAGTCTGTGCGCCACGACGATGCACGCATTGTCGGAGTCGAGCAACGCCGTCATGACATGTCGCTCGGTATCGTTGTCCAGAGCACTGGTGGGTTCGTCCATAAGTAGGAAGTCCGGTCTTCCGACGACCGCACGCGCGATGGCGACCTTCTGCCGTTGGCCGCCGGACAGGTTCATGCCGCGTTCACTGACCATGGCGTCCAAGCCGACGACCGGATCCATCATCCCCTCGTTGATGCCGGCAACCTCGCACGCCCTGACGATGTCGTCATCCGTCAGCCACGGACGGTGCAGCGTGATATTGTCGCGCAAGGTTTCGTTGAACACCGTGGATTCCTGATGCACATACGCCAGCCTGCCGGCCTTCCATCGGCTGTCCGCGTCGTAAATCCGGCATCCGCCGCCGTTGATGGTCACCGTGCCACAGACGGGTTCGATGAGTCCGGCGAGCAGTTTCAGCAGCGTGCTTTTGCCCGAGCCAGTGGGGCCGACGATGGCGATCTTGTCGCCTTTGCGGATGTCGCAATCGACATCGGAGAGAACGGGAGCGTCGAACGCCGTGTACGAGTATCCCACGCCGGTGGCATGCAACCGTTCGAGTATGCCATCACCCGATTCGTCACCACTCGGCCCACCACATGCGGACCGTCCGCCGTCACCCAGTCCGACGTCACCCGGTTCGCCACCCGGTTCGTCGCATTCAAGCGACGCACCGCCGCCTTCACCGGCGGGAATCATCTCGCAAATCTTGCGCATATAGGTGGCGAACGCCATGATCTGGCTGATGACGCCGACGATGCCGGAGAATGGCGTGACGAATGCGGACGCCAATGACATGAATCCGACGACGGCACCCAGTGCGAGCGTGCCGCGTCCCACGAAGGTCATGCCGAAGGCGACCACGCATAGCGGCAACACGAACACCAGCGCCGAGGACAGGCTTGACAGCAATGCCGAAAGCCGCCCTTGCCGAGTCTGGTAGTCGAGCTGCGCTCCCAGACGCGCTGACCAGCGGTCGTAGCAGTGGCTTTCCAAATTGAGGCTTTTGACAGTTTCGATGCCGGAGAAGGTTTCGATGAAGGCGCGTTGCACGTCAGCCTGCGCGACGGTCGCACGCTCGACCAGCGTCCTGTTGCGCAGGGAATAAATGACGGATACGACGAGCACCGCCGCGCACACCGTCAGGGTCAGCATCGTCAATGGCACTGAATAGGCGATCATCATAATCAGGTAGACCACGAGGAACACCATCGACACGACCGTCGACGGCAGACTGCCGGTCACGATCTGTTCGACGACCATGACCAGGTTCGCGCGGTAGATCAGGTCACCACCGGAACGGTTCACGAAGAACGGGAACTCCCGATCGAGCACGCCGGTCATGTATCGGCGGGACAGGTATCGTCCGAATCGCACCTGCACGCGGGTGAGCATCACGGTGTTCAACGCGCCGACCGCATAGTAGACCAGCAGCGAGGCAAGCAGCATCGTCGCGACCAACGGCGGGAAACCGCTTTGGGCGGCGAGCGACCCATGGTCGACCATATAGCCGGTGCCTGCGGGCACGATCAATGTCAGTCCCTGGACGACGAGCGAGAACAGCAGGCTCAGACCGATGGCGGGCATGTTCCGGCGGAGGAACCCGGTCAGGATGGAGACGGTTCCGCTGCGAGGCCGTATGGGAATGGTTGCGCAGCCGTCGTTTGTCGGTTGCGGAATCAGCACCGCGCCAGAACAGTGGGCCGCGAGTTCGCCGGGCGTATAGGCATGGCGCCCGTTCGCCGGGTCAGCGATGCGGAATCGGCCGTATGCGTAATGGTCGAGCACGACGAAATGGTTGTCGTCCCAATGCAGGATGCATGGCGTCATGACGGTTTTCAACGCTTCGGCGCTGGGGGTCGTGACCGCGCGTACGCGGATGCCGGAGTCGGACAGCACCGTTACGATGTTCGCGAGGCTCAGTCCGCCGCGTGGAGCGCCGTACCGGCGGCGCAGCTCGTCCATGGTCACGGGATGCCCGAATGCGGCGAGGATCATCGCTGCGGCGGCCAGCCCGCATTCGCTGTGCTCGCCTTGTTCGATAAACGGGACACGGTGACGACGCCATGATCTCATGCTTGCCGTCCGCGCGCGGGAAGGCCGAAGTCGACGTGCGTGCGGTCACGCCCGAGCGTGGACGCCTTGGTGAACGCCTCATAGTCGTCGAATTCGGCGAGCATCATATCCTTGACGAGGTGTTTGTCGTCAAGGATGATGATCCGGTCGGCCACATTCCAACAGTATTCGAGGTCATGGGTGACGGTGAGCAAAGTGCGCTCGTCGGCGCGAAGCTGGTTGACGTAATCGACGAGCAGCGAGCGGGTGATCGGATCAATGGCGTTGCTTGGCTCGTCGAGCATGATGACATGCGGGTCGAACAGCATGCCGGCGACGATGCCGACCCGTTTGCGCAGACCGGTCGAGAGTTCCGCCACCTTCTTGTCGAGATGCCCCTCCAATTCGAAGGCACGGACGAGCGGCTCATCCTCCAGCCGTTTCGAGTCGACGGTATGGCCGCCGTCCGCGATTCCCTTGCCGGACCGGAACAGCAGTTGCCGGAAGTGGATGTTGTCACGCACGGTCATCGTGCCGACGAGATTGCCGTTCTCGGTCATCTGGAACACGTCGCGCATCGACGGCACCCGACGCCTATCGATCACGCATCGCCCTTCACGGGGGCGCAGCAGTCCGACGATGAGTCTGAACAGCGTGGTCTTGCCGACGCCGTTGTATCCGAGGATCGCCAGCGACTGGCCTTGCGGCACGGTGAAGTCGATGTCCTCCAACACGGTCTGTTTCTTCTTGTAGCCGAAGGTGACGTGTTCGACGGCGATGATGGCATGTTCGCCGTTGTCGGTGCGGTCGGCGTGGTTGATGTGGTCGGCGGTCATATTGTCTTTCCTTGTCGTCGATTCGGTTGTGTTCGTATCCGTCATGTCCGTCATCGCGTTTCCAGTGCGAGTATGGAGGGCGTGGACGGGTCGTTCAGACGAAGCATCGTGTAGGCGACGCCGACCGGCCCTTGGAAGTACGACAGATCCACGAATTCACGGGATTGCCTCAGCCGGAAACGTCCCGACGAACGGGCCTGCGCGATCATGTCGTCCATCAGACGCTGTGCCTGCATGCGATACCATTCGTCACCGTTGGCATTGCCGATGGATATCAGGGTGTCGATCATGCCGCATCGTCCATGGCACACGCCGTCGTCGTCCCAATCCGCGTTCCCAAGCAACGCCGTGATATCTGCCTTGTCTGGGAACGCCCGTCCGTTTTCATCCTCGAAGAAACGTTCGCCGTCCGCGCCGGCAGTGGCCGCCAGCTCATTGCGTGCCCAGAGCACGCCGACCTTCCCACGGCACCATTTGCCGGCGTCCTCCTGTTTCGCACCGCTTCTTCGAGCGTCCGATTTCCGCCAAAGCATTCGGGCGAATTCGGCGAATTCGCGATTCCCCGTCGCCGCGTAGAGCTTCCAGAACGCCACGGCCATGCCTTCCAGTCCGTGCGCGGCACCGGTTGGATACGGCATGTCATCGGATTCGTCGGCGTTCCGCTGGGTTTCGGGAAACGCACGGATGACGGTTCTCCCCAGCCGGCTGGTTTGTTCCACTATGCGCATGTCATGGAATACGTCGTACAGCCGCAGATACAGCATGATCGAACTGCCCGCCCCGGTCAGGTAATCCAGATGGAATGACGGTTGAGGATTGTCGCGCTGCAGGAGCTTCGGCAGCATATCGTCGATGTATGCCGGCAGCATACGAACCGTCTGCGTCATGCAACGGCGAGCTTCGGGCGACGTGATGCCGGCATTGGCCATGCGTAACGCGCAATAGCTTCGCGACAGGCCGGAAGTGAAGCCGGAATACGTAATGCCTCTGTCCTTGCGGCGCATCAGACTCCGCATCATACGCGTGCACAGGTCACGCCAGCGCTCATCGTGTGTCCGCCGATACAGTTCGGCGGCGAACATGCCCGTCCCGGCCATGCCGTCGTAGAGTCCCGAAGTCGGCGCCCCCGGTTCGTACCGTTCATCCACGGTCTTGTCCGCGGCCATGGTGTCGGATCGGTTCGCTGTAAGCCATGATACGGTGCCATCGGTTTCCTGGAGGATGGCCGTGTCGGCTATCCTCGTGCCGAGTTCGATTGGGTAATGCTCCGCATCCGTGTCCGACGACACCGAAGCCGTCGGATGCGCGTCCTCCATGCCGGGTTCCATGCGCAAGGCGTTGCGGATAATGCGCGATTGCAATGCGGCCTGTTCGTCAAGATGCCCGATGGTGTCAAGCACCCGTTCGCGTACCGAACGTTCGCAGACGCCGTCAATGGTCGTTCCATCGGGAGCGTGCAGATCATGTCCCGTCAGCTGTGCGGTGAACATGGGGATGTCCCCGGCGAGCATCTGCCGGTATTCGCTTGCGAAGATGCGCTTGTCACGGAATGGGTAGACATACAGGTTCTCCAGTATGGCTTCGACGTCCAGCATGTCCTTCAACGCCGACGGATGATGGATGAAATCCGCAAATCGGGCGTAAGCGCTGGTGTTGCGCACCAGCACACGCACGGTCGTATCCTCGCCGGACAGCATCGCATCCCATTCATCCGCGTCGATGGTCATCGCCGCGGCGACCGTATTGCGGAATCCTTGGAGAATCTGTCGCTTGTAATGATACGGATCCACAACGGCGTCATCCAATGTCACCGCGCAGCCGTCCTTGCTGAACGTCACGGCGTTCCTCTCGTAATGGGCATCGGCGGAGTCCAATCCCACCGGGGACGCGACGATGCCGGGCATCGTCTGCTCACCGGTTTCGAAGGCGCTGATGTCGACGGATGTACCGTCGGCCGACATCGCCGTTTTCGCCGGCAACAGACAGGAGGATGCCAGTGAATCCCGCAATATCGTGGATACGCGGATGTCGGCATCGGTGCCGTCGGGCATGTCCATGGTCACATGGTTCGTGGCGATCGTCTCGAAATCGACGACCATCGGATATTCCCCGCTGGCGATGATGTTCTCGTGGTGCATGTCGTCGCCGTGCAGGAGCCATACCAATCCGAGCAGCTGACCGTATCTGGTGTAATAGCGCTCCACCTGACGTGCATCCTCGCAGGTGCCGTGTTCCACGAATTCCTCATAGGCGTAGCCGGATTTCGTCAGCACGTCCGACACTCGCATCGGAAGGAAACCCTTCGTCCGTTCGCATCGCCTCACCAATCCGGCGAAAAGCTCATGGATATGCAGGTCACGCGGCTTGTATACGATTTTCCGTCCGCCGATGGTGAGCATGGCCACGGCTCTTCCACCGTCGTGCGCGTCGCCACGGTCGATGGACATATCTTCCAATCTGAAATCATCGCCGACGCCTGCGAAGGAGGCGAGCTCGTCGCGATCCATGGATACGCGGTCGAGCATTTCCTTGACGAAATCGATGTAATGGACTGTCGTCTGCGTGACAAAACGAAGCAGTACCGGATATTTCGCATACATATGGCCACGGTATTCGTCGGTGGCCAGCAGTTCGAAATATCGCCGCAATTGTCGCTTCGCATCGCCGTCGCCCAACGAACCGGCCTGACGTGCGACATGCAATTCCCATACGACGGTTTTCAATCCGATGCCCAACAGACGCTCGACGTATGCGCTCAGGCACTGTTCGATAAGGCGCTCGTCATTCATCGGCAATGAACAGGCCGACATATACGCTTGCAGTTCCGCTTTCACGTACGCGACGAACGGTGCGAAGGCGGTGGCATACCCCGTGCGTTCGACTCGCTCTTCCTCGCTGTCGTAACGGTTCAGAATCGTCTGCAGTTCAACGGACCATGCCGGCTCGACATGGCCGCTCAGTTTCCGTTCCCGATCCGCGATGACGGTTTCGACCACGGATGCGTCATCGCCGAGCGCGTCGGCGATGCCTTGATAGTCCTCGTCCCGCAGTGGGTTCCGTCGGTTTTTCCATTCCACCGTTGCCGAAAGCATGTCTTCCGCGTGCGATGCCCGATACTGTCGCAAAGCATCCGGCATAGCGGTTGCCGCCATGCACCGTTCCTCAAGGGTCGTGGCAGAAGCCGCCCAGGTCGTTCCAACGTTACCGTTCATGGAAAGTCCCCCTACCGTTCGGCGTGGACGGATTCCGGCAGCTTCCGCCGCGTTTCGACGTATTCATGGAACGTCGCGCAGTCGAACATGCCGCGTTCCCGCCAATACCGCGATTCTGCATCGCTACCGTCTCGTCGGGCGTAGTCACGCTTGTAGGATTGGAATGCCAGCTCCTGCCTTTCGCTGGTTTCAGGCACGACGCCATCCCGCAGTGTGTTCAGCGCCCGCACGATAGCCGCGGCGGTCTGATCGGCCATTGCCTCATCGAATGGCGTAAAAGTGGTGTGGTATGCGGTTTCATCAATGATGATGCCCAGTGATTCCATGAACCGTTCCATCAGTTCGCCGACTTCAAGGAACCCGTTGGTTGTGGCGCTGACCATTGCCATGCCCGGTTTGCCCGCCAGATGGAACAAATGCCCCCAATAGGTGAGTCGATCCATCAGAATCTTCATGTCGCCGGAAACGTTATGGCCATAGGTCGGCGAACCGAGAATCAGATAATCGCATCGTTCGATTGCTTTTTTGACCCGGGCGGAATCGTCCAGTCCGTTCAGCTCGATATGATCGACACCGGTGGAAAACTCGCTCGCAGTACCATCCGACGGCAAGATCGTCGTGTCATTCGGCGTCAGAATCGTCCATTCCGCGTCAATGTTCGCACTGACCGCATCCTGTATCAGACGAACCGACCGCAACGTCTGCGACTGCGGATTACGCGAAGCGACATAGGCCACCATGCTGGTCATGGAAATCCACCTTTCCAAAAGCTTCGAATCCAGTAGATGTCACAGCTCGATATTGGTGTTGATAAAATATCGAGAGAATACTCCGGTTGAAATACCGATGGCGACCACTACCAATACGACATAACCAACCGAGAACAGGCACAGCGGCATCACGTTGACGATCACAAGCATATATGCCAATTGGAGCAGGACCGCAATCAACACCAAAACCAGTTGTGCCATTGTCGGATCGCTGTTCCGGGAGACATAAACCATCGGCATTGCGCCCAAAGAACAGACGATTGTTCCTAAGACTGATACGATAAGAGCACCAATTGCATCATCTGCTCCAGCGGTTATCTGAAAGCCTGATGACAAAACACGCATAAAAGCCAGATTCAAAAGCACGGAAATCACTGTCAGGATAACAGGAAACAGGCATTTACACCAGCAGTAGCTCCAATAGGAACGACCAGACTGTATATAGAGCTCAAACAGTCCATCTCGGAAATCCTGATACAGGATGGAGACCATCACCGAGCATGACGAATAGATGAAAAACGGTCCAAAAAAGACAGCCCAAGTAAATGGGTCTAGAATGCCTGCGCCACTGGCAACCATCTCCACGAATATTGCCGTGACCATAATGATAAGAACCATACCCCAGTTCTTGAATGACTGGAAACATGCCTTGCAGTCACGAAACAGAATCGCCTTCATGCCACTTCCCCTTAACGATAACAAGTGTCAGGTATGGGTCGGATGTTTTACGCAATCCATACCTGACCCATGTAAAGCAACGTTCACTTGCAGTTCCCACAGGATGCAAGTCGGGTGACGACCGTTGCCGAACATGCCGAGAAAGACACGCTCAGAACGGAAACCGCGAACGACAGCGACGCCGGCGCGACGCCATCATCGTTGCGACCGGTCAGCATCGCCATATCGGCCGCCGACAGATCCTCGAAGGATTCACCGACAATGGACTTCTCATTGATGCTCATATAGGCCTCCTTACCTAATTCCTGCCCTTCAGGCGAAGAGCTACTGTAAGCATGACGCGCTTTCTCCCGCTTCGCAATGACTTGTATGCCATTAGGGGACAAGGACTTTTATATGAATCCATGTTGTGCAATGATCATTGACACACCCCGACGCAAAGGAACCCTCATGAGAACACCGCTTTTAATACTTACGGTACTTGGTTTGACATTCGGAGCGTCAGCCAGCACTCCAAGCAACAGTTCAACGGAGGAAGAAATATCAACATATTCACTATGCCCTGTATGGTTTCCATTATGCCATATCAGAAATTAGGTCAGTAGCGGTAACATGCAATAGAAAGACCATTCTTCGCCGTCTTTTTCATATCTGATGAATCCTCCTTGTCCAGATATCAAACGGGAATATATACTTAGCCCTTTTCTTGCTCCCAAAGTCACACATCGCCGACTCTTTTGTCGACATTTATTCACCTGAACAATATCAACAGCATTATTTGAAAATGTGACAATGACGGAATATTCACTTTTGTCAGCATAGCGTTCAATATTCGTGTAAATTTCACGCAACAGGTTAACGATTATTTGATTCCACGAGTTCAACATTGCGCTGGATACACCGCGAAGAGATGAATGACCGCAAAACCCTTTGTCATGCAACCGACGGTCACTTTCACTCAATGTAGCTTGAATATGTTCGGCAAGACTTACATGAAATACATCATCTTGTTTATGGTCATCATCCGATAGATAATTCATAACCGAATGCAGATCTTGGAATATCCTATTGATACCGTTCTGCAATTTTCTCCATCGCTTAAGCTCTTCTTCCTTCGATGCATCAATACCTTCCTGCACTATGACCAACATTCGTGTCAACTCACCAGACATGGCATCATGCATCCCCTCAGCAAGCTGTAAGTTATATCGAACAATTTCAGCTTTCTTTTCTAACTCTTTTTTCTTTTCAAGTCCGTTCCTTTGCCGTAGCCAAACCCCTAAAAGAAACACAAACCAAAGCAACACCACCAAATTAATGGAACCATCGAACGAACCAAATTCACTATTCTCCCGATATATCGCATAATTCAGCAAAGCGCTAATAGACAACAGCACCGTTGCCGTCACACCATTCCACCAAACAGCAGCATAGCCTTGAATCGCAAGAGATACCAGAACACCCCATGACTCATCGCATTGCGATAAGCAAGGCATCATTTCATTCAGGAATGCGATGACGATAATCCCCCATGTTGCCGGTACCGGATATAACGGCAACATACTCACAGCAAGCATGTACACGATGCGAATAAACCCATCATTCAAACTCTCAGGAGAATCAAGAATCCATTCGGCGATACATGCGGCAAGACATGTCATGGCCACTATCGATAGAACAAGTTTTTTTTTCGATACTCCCAAGCATTTCTTGCGAACCACAAGTATCGTTTTCATTGCCAATCGTCTCACCATCGTTCCCGCCTCCACCAATAGGCAATCAGTTCGGCTCTGGAAGTAAGATGGAGTTTGTTCTGAACACGGTCAAGATAGGTTTTCACCGTCCCTGCCGAAACATCCATCATCCGGGCAATCTGAGTGGGCTTATACGACTGTGAATATAGTTCCATGGCATATTTTTCCCGTTCCGACAATCTTTCGATTCTATTCACGGGAAGTCGAACCAGACGATGATATGCAGCATCTACATCCTCGAATCCAATAGTCTCCCCTCCTACTCGAACACAGAGAGTATGACCATCGCTGACGAGCTTGACCGCTTTACACAGTGCTGGAAAATCAGCTTTTGACACAATGCCTTGAGCACCACCCTCAGCAGCACGTCGCGCATAGCGAGTTAAACTGAACGATGTCACCGCCAGCAACGGCAACATCCTGTTACGACTTCTGATTTCCCGGCACACCATGTCTCCGGGCATGTCCTCCAGACTCATGTCAACCAGCAGAATGTCCGCTTCATTTGCGGGATCCGTCGCATATTCCAGAGCATCGGTTCCGGTATTCGCCTTCCAAGCTAACCGAACATTCGGCAGATGACGCGACAAGAACGCTGCCAAACCCATCAGCACGAAGTCGTCGTTATCGACTATCGCCAGTCTAATTTCATTTGGGTTCCCCATGGTGCACATGATAGACGTTTTTCGTACGGACATGCCCGCCCCGTTGTCTAATTGAAAGTGCAACACCCGTTAGATTGGAGATTGTCCGGATAACCAGTCCGAAGGGATGTTGCACCTATGGGAGAAGTGTATTCGCACCTGTCGGAAGAGGAACGCCGGGTCATCCGGATCGAGATCGGCAACGGCACCATCATCTGCGGGATCGTTCTGATGCTCGGCCGCAACGCCTCGACGGTCGGCAGGGAGATCAAACGCGACACGTGGTTCCCGTCCAACGAGAACGAGTCCTACCGGCCGTACCGGCCGAAACGGCTGAAGACGGGCCCGTGGACGGGCAGATACTACATCGCCGGCCCCGCGCAGCGCAAGGCCGGCCGCAGGCGCGCCGAACCGCGCAGGCGCCACCGCCTGTCATGCGAACGCCTGTGGGCGCGGGTGGCCGAATGGCTGGGTCGCGGCTGGTCGCTGCTGCCCGTCAGCGGCAGGCTGCGCGTCCTGTTCCCCGACGACTCCGCCATGCGCGTGTGCCCGGAGACCGTCTGCCGTTGGATCCACGCCGACCGCCGTCGCCGTGAACGCTGGGCGCGTCGTCTTCCACGTGGCCACGGGAGGCGTCGCAGGCGTGGCGGCGGGAGGACGTCGCGTTTCCCGGTTCCCGGACGGGTTCCCATCTCCGAGCGTCCGCCGGAGGCCGGAGACCGCAGCGGTTTCGGCCATTGGGAGGCCGACGGCGTGATCGGCGCCGGATGCAACCTGCACACCGAGGTCGAGAGGAAGACCAGGTTCCTCATGGCCGGGATCGTGCCCGGCAAGACCGCCGGGGAAAGCGTCGGGGCGCAGCTGGCGATGTTCTCGCCGCTGCCGGCCGGCGCGCGCGTCAGCGTCACGCACGACAACGGCACCGGGTTCGCCCGCCACACGCGCCTGCGCGACGGGCTGGGCATGGACACGTACTTCGCCGACCCGTACTCCAGCCGGCGGCGGGGAAGCAACGAGAACCGGAACGGCATGATCCGCCGGTATCTGCCCAAACGCAGCGAGATCCGGATGGACATGGCCGGGGAACTGCGGGAGATTGTCGACAAGGCCGACAACCGTCCCATGCGCGTGCTGGACTACCGGACGCCCGCCGAGGCATTCGCCGACGAACTGCTAGAATTGCAGGACCAACAGGGGTGTTGCACCTCTAAATAGACATCGGGCACACGGTTTGCGCGGTGGTGAGCA